>Ga0182024_10001892_pt1 | contig 52808 bp, 48 predicted proteins | sample P32metaG_FD_120480 | JGI IMG/M metagenome (GOLD analysis project Ga0182024, IMG submission 120480) | Permafrost microbial communities from Stordalen Mire, Sweden - P3-2 metaG (Illumina Assembly) | ecosystem: Environmental > Terrestrial > Soil > Wetlands > Permafrost | place: Sweden: Stordalen... | reverse complement strand
CCCGCGTGCGCTCCAGCATGCGCAGAAGTTCGTCACCTACCCGATGCAGCTGGCCACCCTGAACCGGCTCGTCCCGCAACAGCATTACACCGAGCAGGACATCTCGCCTTATATGTGGCCCAACGGCAAGATGCCCACCAGAAGCGATTGGAAAGTCCTTGCCGAGACTGGCTTCCAGGATTTCAGGCTGAAGGTTGGCGGCCTGGTTGAAAGACCGGTCGAGCTCTCCCTGGCCGATCTCGAGAAGCTGGGCGCAATCGAGCAAATCACGATGCACCATTGCATTCAGGGCTGGAGTGGTATTGCAAAATGGGGCGGTATTTCCATGAAAGCGCTCATCGAATTCGTGCGCCCAACGGCAGCCGCTAAAACGGTCGCGTTCTATTCCTTCGGCGAAGCGCTCTACGGCGACGCGTATTACGACACTCAAAGCATCGAAAATGTGCTGAAAGCGCAGTGCCTGCTTGCGTCTCGAATGAATGGGCAGCCGCTCCCCGACTTGTACGGGGCGCCTCTGCGCTTGCGCGTGGAAAACCAGCTCGGCTACAAGATGGTGAAATGGATTGAACGCATCGAGTTCATCGAGTCGGAGAAGCAAATCGGCAAGGGAGAAGGCGGGAAGAACGAAGACGACGAATATTTCGATCTCCTGCCAAATATCTGAGGCGGACCAGGACGACGCACATTGCCACAGCACCATGCAGGCGACAATGCAGGTTTTGAACACGTTGGGGTGCTGCTCGGGCACCTGAAGCTGGAGTGGCTGCTCCACCGCTTTCCGCCCCGGCTGGTTTGGTCGCTCTATGTCCTGATCAACGGCTTCATCACCATCGCTCTGCTGGCGATCCTGGCTCTCTTCACAAAGAGTCCCTTTGTCTTCCCATCCCTCGGGCCAACCGCCTACCTTCTGTTTTTCTCGCCGCTCGCTGAGACTTCCAGCCCTCGCAATACCATCCTGGGTCACGCGATTGGACTCATCTGCGGTTATGCGGCATTTTCACTCACTGGCGCCTCGCACCTGCCCTTCGGTTTTCACGCTGGCATCTACGGCCCAAGAGTCCTCGCCGCTGCCCTCTCGCTCTCAACCACGGGTGCACTGATGGTCCTGCTGCGGGCCAGTCATCCGCCTGCGGGTGCAACTACTCTGATCGTTTCCCTGGGCATTATTTCCCAGCCACGAGAACTCGTCATCATTGAGATCGCGGTGCTTCTCCTGGTCGCGCAGGCGCTCGTTATCAATCGCCTGGCCGGGTTGCCCTATCCCTTTTGGAACTCGCATCGGAACACATCGGTTCCTTCGTGACGGGTACTCGCACTCTGAAAAAAGACGCGCCGGTGTCCCTTCGGGGCGCGATGAGAACTCCAGGCTCGTTCTGAGAGTTGACGGACTTTGAGAGGGTGTTTGCGACCGACCAACCGAACACCGCCATATCAACGAGCGGGTCGCCGGGATACCCTGCTGGGTTCACCCTAAATCTCATTTGCGCCCGAGCGCGATTGAGAGTTAAGAGTCGATCGCTGCGAGTCCAATCGACGTCTTTGGCCGTCGATTTCGAGGACCCGATGTCATATTCTTCGTCATGCTCCAAAAACCACCCCCGCAAGTCGTTTGCAGAGAATGACTTGCGTGTCTCGATTCGCTGTCAAGCTGACCCACGGCATATCTTACTTTAAATTCAATCGCTTACGAAAATACCGGCCGAGACTGGCTCAGACGCCCTGTCGCGAAGCAACCGGCTAAGTCAAATGTTTTCAGTTGGCTGCCCCCCAGGGATTCGAACCCCGATATGCTGATCCAGAGTCAGCTGTCCTGCCGTTGAACGAGGGGGCAGTGTAAAGGTGGGTCGCGGCTTGAAACACCGCCTTTTCATACTATCGGCCCCGCCCTGGACGGTCAATAACCGATCACTGACTCCTGATCACTGATCTCTGTTCACTGAACTTTGCTCACTGATCCCTGGTTTTCTGTACCCTATCCCCTACACCCTATCCCCTGCCTTCACTCCTCTCTCAAAACTTCCAGCGGCTTCTGCCCCAGAATCCTGAAGCTCGCGATCCATCCCGTCGCCACTGCCAGCAGCGCCGTCCCCACCACCGCCATCAGCGATCCCCGCACATCGCGCTGGAACACCACATCCATCCGGTGCAGCAGAATCCGCGACAGCACATTCGCGAACAGCGTTCCCACCGCCCCCGCCAGCAGTCCCAGCACCACAAACTCCACGCTGAACACCGTCGCGATCCGGTTCCGCGTCGCCCCCAGTGTCTTCAGCACCACTACCTCGCGCATCCGCCGGAACCGCGTGCTCGCCACGCTCGACGCCAAAATCACCAACCCCGACAGAATCGAAAATCCCGCGAGAAACCGAATCACCAGGGTGATCTGATCCACTACGCCTGTAATCGTCTGCAAAATATCCGCAATGTTGATCACCGTCACCGTCGGATACGTCGCGAACAGCGCCCGCTCGATCTCCGGAATCGCCGCCGGCCGTGCGTGGATGTCCCCATACCAAACCGCCGGCTGATCCGCGAGCAGCGCCTTCGGCAAAATAAATTCGCTCCGCGCAAATGCGTGCTCACCCTCAATTTTGTAAATCGCCGCGACCTTCACCGGAATCTCCTTGTCCCCGGCGACAAAGGTCACCTGTGACCCGATTTTCAGATTCAGCCGCTTCGCCACACGATCCACAACCGCGAATCCGCTACCGCCATTTCCGTCCCACCACTTCCCTTCCGCAACCTTCGTTCCCTCCGGAGCTGCATCCGCCCACGACAGCGTCACGTTCCGCAGCAGCCGCTTCGGATAATTCTTCACTTGCAGATCGTCGACCGCTGTCCCGTCAATCGACTCCACGCGCGCCGACACAATCGGAACCGCCTCGAGACCGCCCATTACCCCCGCCTGCTTCGCCAGTTCCGCGCGAATCCCCGGCAGCTCCTGCGTACTCATGTCGATCAGAAACAGGTTCGGCGTGCTCGGTTTTACATCTTCATGTAATGCATTCACAATCGACCGTTGCATCAGGAAAACGCTAAGGATCAGCATCACTCCTGTCCCCAGCGCCGCCAGCACCGCCGCCGACTGGTTCCCCGGCCGATACAAATTCGCCAGCCCATGCCGCAAGGCCGAATGTAAATGTAACCGTGTCCGTGACAAAAACGCCCGCAGCGCCCGCAGTGTCGCCGCCGAAAGCCCCAGAATGAACACCAGCAGCCCCGCCAGGCAAATCGCAAACCACTTTCCCACCAGCATCGAATCCGAAAGCGCCGCCGCAATCCCCCCCAGCCCCGCCAGAATCACCACCACGGAACCCAGTTGCAGTTTGTGTTCCTTCAGCCAGCCGATCCATCCCGCCCCATAGCCACTCTCCACCATCCGCCGCAGCACCAGGCTCGGCCGCACATTCCGCACGTCCAGCAGCGGCGGCAAACAAAACAGCAGCGTCGTCAGAATCCCCGTCCCCAGCGCTGCCAGCACTGGATTCAGCGGCAGCCGGATCTCCGGCCGCAGCGGCAGCAGCCTGCCCAGCACCGTCGGGAACGCATACTCCACACCCAGCCCCAGCACCACCCCGATCAGCGCTCCGCCCACTCCAAGCAACAGTGTCTGTAACAAATAGATGCGCAGAATATCCGCCGACCGCGCCCCAATCGACTTCATGATCGCCAGAATCTCGATCCGCTGCTGCAGATGCGCCCGCATCGCCATCGCCACGCCAATCGCGCCCAGCACCATCGCCACCAGGCAAATCAGGCTCAGCAGCCCCGTCGCCCGATCCACACCCTGCGTCAGCGTCGGGCTCGTCTCGCGAAAATCCGTCACCTGCGCGTCCGGCAGAATCTTCTCGATCTGCGCCCGCACATCCGCCACCTTCAGCTTGTCGCCCAGCGCAAACAGATACCGCTCCGTCGCGCGGCTCCCCGGCTGCAGCAGCTCCGTCTCGTCCATCGCCCGCCGCGTCATCATCACCCGCGGCCCCAGCCCCACGCCCGCCGTCATCCGGTCCGGCTCTTTCTCAATCACCGCCGCAATCCGAAACCACCGCCCGCCAATCTTCAGTGGATCGCCGACCTTCGCGCGCAGCCGCACCAGCAGATTGTCATCCACCACCACCGTGTCGTCGGTCAGCGCCGTTCGCAAATCGGGGCCCCCGGCGCGCCCGCTGTTGGCGCTCTGGGGTGAGAAATCCGCGCCCGTCGACAACACCACCGCCCCATAAAACGGATACTCCGCCGGATCCACCGCCTTCAGCGTCACCAGCAGCGGCACCGGATCCCCTTGCACCATCGCCATCGAGACGGTCTCCGTCACAACCGTCCGCCGCACGCCCAGTCCGGACTTTTCGCTCGCCAGCGCATCCAGCTGCTGCGACTCCGCCGGCGTCGCCTGCCGGAACATCCGCGCCGACAAATCTCCCGCCATGATGCTCCGCGCCTGCTCCAGCAACGTCCGCGCAAACGACGTGCTGAATCCCCGCACCCCGGTCAGCGCCGCCACTCCAATCGCCACCGACAGCAGCACGAAGAAAAACTTCGCCTTCCCTGCCCGCAGCTCCCGCCACGCAATCCGCGCCGCGGTCCCCCAGGGCAGCGCCGGCTTCCTTCCAGACGGCGTTGAATCGTTTCCCTCGGCCACCGTCATACCGTAGTCACCGTATCTGCGCCGAAGGCGCGATTGCCTGGACGGCCAGTCCCCTGCAAGTCGTCCGCCACCACCAGCCCATCCTTCAGCTGAATCCGCCGGTCCGCGCGCTCCGCAATCTGCGCATCATGCGTCACCAGCACCAGCGTCGTCTGCGATTCCCGCTGCCGCTCGCCCAGCAGCTCCAGCACATGCTGCCCATTCGCCGAATCCAGATTCCCCGTCGGCTCGTCTGCCAGCACAATCGGCGGCTCCAGCACAAACGCCCGCGCCAGCGCCACTCGCTGCTGCTCCCCGCCCGAGAGCTGCACTGGATAATGATGCAGCCGATCCTGCAGCCCCACCGCGGCCAGCAGCGGCTCCGCCTTCTTCCGCGCATCGCCCCGCGCATTCAGCTCGTACGGCAGCATCACGTTCTCCAGCGCCGTCAGCGTCGGAATCAGCTGGTACGACTGAAACACGAACCCAATCCGCCGCCCGCGAATTTCTGCCAGCTTGTCCTCTTCAAGATTACTGATCGTCACGCCGTCCAGAATCACTTCCCCCTCCGACGGCGAATCCAGTCCCGCCAGCAATCCCAGCAGCGTGCTCTTCCCGCTCCCGCTCGCGCCCATGATCGCGGCAAACTGCCCCTTCGGAATCACCAGATCGATCCCCCGCAAAATCTCCACCGTTCGCGCCCCGTTGCGTATCGACTTCTTCAGCCCCTTCACCTCGATCATCCGCTCTCCTCGCACCCCTAACCGATAGACTACCGTTGTCGTCTAATTTGAGTTGTCATCATTGTCTCGTTTGTCATCCTTGCGTCTCGCATCTCATGCCCCGCCTCGCCCTCATCGCCGCGTTTCTTCTCTCCCTCGGCACATACGTGGCCGCGCCCCGCCCCGTTCCCGCTCCCACTCGCGGTGTTCCCGTCATTGCCTGTTTCGGAGACAGCATCACCGCGGGCTACGGCGTCGCCCCCGGCCAGGCCTACCCTGACGACCTCCAAACCGACCTCGACCACCGCGGCTACCACTACAAAATCGTCAACGCCGGCGTCAGCGGCAACACCACCAAAGACGGCGTCGACCGCCTCATAGAAGTCCTCCGCCTGCACCCTGCCATCGTCATCGTTGAATTCGGCGGCAACGACGGTCTCCGTGGCATCCCCATCGCCGACACGCGCCGCAACCTCTCCACCATCGTCTCCACCCTGCTCCAGGCCGGAAGCAAAGTCATCCTCGCCGGCATCACCCTTCCGCCCAACTACGGCGCCGACTACATCGAGCAATTCGATGAGACCTACCGCCTCGTCGCCGCCAGATTCCGCGTGCCGCTCCTGCCCGAGCTCTACGCCCACGTCTACGCCGTCCCCGGCGCCATTCAGGATGACGGCATCCACCCCACTGCCAAAGGCGCCCAACTCGTCGCGGATAATTTTCTCACTTTGCTCCTGCCCCTCCTGCATAAATAGGAAAAATCCGGGTGCCCCATCCTGGTGCGCGCGGTTTTCGCGCAGCAGGGTGGGGATTTTCCAACCACCTCTTCAGAATTAGTTGCGGCCACTTTCCAGCAACTAATCCCTCCCCGCGTGTTTTCACTTTCCAAAGCGGATGACTAAAGCACGACCGAATCAAAGTCATTCGCTGCACGGAGCCCACGTCATGAAACTCTCTCTCGTTGCTACTGCAATCCTCGCCCTCTCCAGCACGATCGGGATGGCGCAGACCTCCGCCACCATCAACCAGCGCAAAGATTACCAGCAGGACCGCATCGCACAGGGCATTCGCAGCGGCGAGCTCACCGCCGGCGAGACCCGCAACCTCGAATCCCGCGAAGCCTCCGTCAATCGTGAGGAGTACTTCATGCGCCGCGCCGATGACGGCCGTCTCACCGCCGGCGATCGCGCCGCCCTCAACTGCCGCCAGAACCGCGTCTCCAGCTCCATCTATCGCGACAAGGACAACGCCTGGGTCCGGTAACAGTCTCTGTTACGATTGCGCACGAATCCGGGTGCCGCTCAACGGAACCGGGTGCCCCGGGTCTCGATTGTGAGACCCGGGAGTCGCGCGTAGCGCGCCGCCTTCATGCCAGCACCACGAACGGCTGAAACAGCGTCCCCGCCACTCGCTTCCCCACCGCCACCAGCTCCCGCTGTCCCTCAAAAATCTTCACCAGCGCCGCGCCCGAATACTCCGGCAGATTCACCTGCATCCCGTTCCGGATCCGCCCCACCGTCTGATCGTCCGCTGTCACCGCCGGCATCTCCGGCAACAGCGTCCGCGCATGCGGCATCCGCTCCTCCAGCTTTCCCTCAGCCGCGAGAGTTTCGACGTCTTCGAGCGTGAGCGCCTGTTCCAGCGTGAATGGCCCCGCCGCCGTCCTTCGCAGACTGGCCAAATGCGCCCCGCACCCCAGCCCCTGCCCCATCGCATGCGCAATCGCCCGCACATACCCGCCCGCCGAAATCCGCATCGAGAACCGCGCCGTATCCCCCTCCACGCTCTCGATCGCGAACGCATCCACCATGATCTTCACCGGCTTCAGCTCAGGCGTCTTCCCCGCCCGCGCCAGCTTGTACGCCGGCTTCCCGTCCACCTTCTTCGCGGAAAACGGTGGCGGCATCTGCTCGATCTCCCCAACAGACTTCGCCGCCTCCGCCCGCACCGTATCGAGCGTCAGCGCAACCGCGCGCTTCTCCCCAACAAGCTGCCCTTCGGCGTCATACGTATCCGTCGCGAACCCAAATCGGATCGTTCCCGCATACGCCTTCGCGCTTGTTCCAAAAAACTGCGCCAGGCGCGTGTACTTCCCCAGCAGCAGCGGCAGCACGCCCGTCGCCATCGGATCGAGCGTCCCCAGATGCCCCACCGACTGCTCGCCCGTCGCCCGACGCACCCGCGCCACCACGTCATGCGACGTCATCCCACCCGGCTTATCCAGAATCAGGAGCCCGTTCATGTCACTACGATACCGCGCTCGAGGACGAAACAAATCCGCGTGCCGCTGTTATGGACGCTGAATGCTATCCATTCTTCGCCGATATCACAGCGCCGCCGTCGTCCGCTCCCGGATCAGCGACAGAAACTCCGCCCGCGTGTTCTGTTTCTGAAAAACTCCCAGCATTGCTGACGTCACCGTCGACGAGTTCTGCTTCTCCACCCCGCGCATCATCATGCACAGGTGCCGCGCCTCAATCACCACGCCCACGCCCTGCGGATGGATCGCCTCCTGAATCGCCTCCGCAATCTGCCGCGTCAGCCGCTCCTGCACCTGCAGCCGCCGCGCAAACACCTCCACCAGCCGCGGAGCCTTGCTCAGCCCAATCACCTTCCCGTCGGGAATATACGCAACGTGCACCTTCCCGAAGAACGGCAGCATGTGGTGCTCGCACAGCGAATACATCTCGATGTCCTTCACGATCACCATCTCGTCGTACGCCACGTCGAACAGCGCCCCGTGCAGCACATCCTTCGGATCCTGGCGATACCCCTTCGTCAGAAACTCCAGCGCCTTCTCGATCCGCTCCGGCGTCTTCGCGAGCCCATCCCGCGTCGGATCGGCATCGTACCGCCGGATAATCTCGCGATAGATATCCTGCGTCGTTACATTTTCCAATCCCGTAGTCCCGATAATCTCCGCGTCCAGCTTCTCGCGATCCTCATGCAACGTCGCTCGTGTCATCCTCGCCCGCCTTCTGCTCGCCTCTTACTCGCCGTGCGCTCGCCTTCAGCTCGTTTTTCGCTAATCGTCCTTCGCTAATCGCTTTTCGCTAAACGTCCCTTGCTAAACGCTTCTCGCTATCTTCATCCCAATATTCAAAAAAGTTATTCGACGTCTCTTCCACCCGTACCGCCAGCGTGAGCCTCCGCGGCAGCGCCCTTTCCAGCCGCTTCCGAATCTCCAGCAACAGATTCTCCGTCGTCGGCACTCGCTCCCGAAAACTCTCCAGCGTATTCAGATTCTGATGATCGAACGGCTCCAGTACCTCGCGCCCCACCAGCCCGTCCAGCTCCACAAGGTCGCACACCATCCCTGTCACCCCGTCGATCTCCCCGCCCACCATCACTTCCACCGTGTAGTTATGCCCGTGACCATACGGATTGGCGCACTTCCCATACACCCTCTGATTCTCCGCCTCGCTCAACGACGCGCAAAACAATCGATGCGAAGCGCTCAACCGGTATCTCCGCCCCAAATACGCCCTCATCACCGCCTCGGAAGGACCGCTTCCACCGCAACTTCCCGGCCAGGTTCACCCCACAGCAAGAAGCTGATACTCCTGCCGCCCCAACCGTCAATACAAATTGGTCCGTGCTTCAGCCCAAAGTACTGTCTTGAACCATTTTGGAACGATGCGGCCCCAAACCTTTCAACGTCCTTGAATTGATCCGCTTCACTTTCGGAAACGCCTGGCTCCGGAGCACGGGAGCGCTTCTGTATCTCGAACCCAATGCCACCACAAGCAACTCACCCCCCGTAATAATCCGCAAACAGATCCGGCATCTCATACACCCGCACCCGATGCAGCCGCGCCCCAGGAATCTTCCCCTCCAGCCTTCTCCAGATCGCCACCGCGATGTTCTCCGTCGTAGGGTTGACCGCCTTAAACTCCGGCACTTCCAGATTCAGGTGCCGATGGTCGTACGCCGCCACCACTTCCCTCTCCATCACGTCTTTCAGCTGCTTCAGGTCGACCACAAACCCCGTTACCGGATCCACCTCGCCCGCCACCGTCACCTCCAGCATGTAATTGTGACCGTGACCGTTACGATTGGCGCATTTCCCGAACGCCCGCGCGTTCTCCTCCGCGCTCCACGCCTCATTCCAGTAATAATGCGAAGCTGAAAACTCCGCCTTCCTCGTCAACAAAATCATGCTGTGCTCTGTGCTCTGCTTTTCTAATCCCTAATCTCTAATCCCTGTCTTCACGTCCCTGCCTTTCCAGACTACCTGCTTCAGCACCGTCACGCGAAACCAGCTCCGCCACAGCAGCACTACGTACAGCGGAATCCCCAGCGGCGCCAGCGCCACATCGCCAAATGGAAACCCCGACTTTGCCACCCGCCCGTACAATCCCCACAGCGCTCTTAGCCAAACCAGCACCAGCGCCGCCGTCGCCATCGGCGTCCCTAACACGCCCGCGCCCGCTCCGCGACCCGCCGCCCGCAGCCACCAAAAACCCCAAATCAGCGCCGGCGCCCCCACCAGCACCGCCAGCTCCAGCAACCGCATCCCCGCCAGCATGGGAGCATTCCCGAACAGCAGCGCCAGGTTCTTCGTCCACCCCTCCACCATCGCGCCAAAGCTGCGGTACATCCGCGCCGCCACGGCCTCCGGCGCATAGCGAAACCGCAGCCCCAGTTTCCGCCGCTTCACCAGGCTCGCCAGCTCCACATCCTCCAGAATCGACCCCTTCACCGCCGCGTGCCCGCCGATTTTGTCGTACACGTCGCGCCGCACCAGCAGAAACTGCCCGTTCGCCGCCGCCACCAATCGCGCCGGATCGTTCACCTTCGCCGGAGAATAAGTAACCGCCAGGTCGCTGAATATCAACGGCATCAGCGCTCGCTGCGCCAGCCCCCGCACAATTTGCCGCGGCGAGTACGACAGCATCCCCGCCTCATGCCGCTCCGCCTCGATCATCGCCAGCCGCAGCGTGTTCGGCGTGCCCGTCACGCCCATCGCCGCCTCCGCCGGACCATGTGCCGGGGCCCCCGGCACACCCGATTTTGGTGTGACGGGGTGGTGAATCGTGTCCGCATCGGTAAACAGCAGCCACTTCCCCCGCGCCCGCTGCGAACCCGCCCAGCACGCGTTCGCCTTCCCGGTCCACCCCTTCTCGAGCCGGGGAGCATCCATCACCGTCACGCCCCCGAATCCCGCCGCAATCTCCCGCGTCCGATCCGTCGACGCATCGTTGACCGCGACAATCTCCCACTCGCTGCCGAGCCTCCACCCATCCTCCTCCTGCGCTACCAGCGAGCGCAGGCACTCCCCCACACAATCTTCCTCATTGCGCGCGGGAACGATGACAGAAAGGATCAGCGGCGGGACGTCCACGGTGTCACAGACTCTTCATTATTATAAGAACGTGCTCCGCCTGCTCTCCCATCGCCGCTCCCAACACCGGCAAACTTCGAAGCCGCCCATTTCTAATCGCTCTCCTCTACACGCTACACGCTGCACGCTGTTTCTCTGTCTCCTGTCTCCTGTCTTCTATCTCCCGCTCCTGGGCTGCAACCGCACCAGCCACCCCGCCCAGGTCGGCGAACGCGCCCCCGCCATCGTCATTCGCGACGGCGCGCAAACCGTGAGCCTCCGCCAATACCAGAGCCAGGGCAAAGTCGTCGTCCTCAATTTCTGGGCCAGCTGGTGCCCGCCCTGTCTCGAAGAATTCCCCTCCCTCATCGAACTCCAGCGCCGCATGCCCAACATCGTCGTCCTCGCCGTCAGCTTCGACACCGACGCCAACGCCTACCGCCAATACCTCATCGATAACCACATCGCTGGCATCACTACCATCCTCGACCTCTCCCAGCGCTCCAACACCGCCTTTGACACCACCCGCCCCCCCGAAACCTACATCATCGACCGCAACGGCATCATCCGCCGCAAATTCATCGGCGCTCAGGACTGGACCACCCCCGAGATCGTCAACTATCTGCAAAACCTCTGACGCGGCGCGCCCCTCATGCACGCACCAGCCACCTCCACTCCAAAACGACCCACTCGCACCGAGCCGCGCTGGCCCGCCACCCTCGCCCTGCTCGCCATCGGCGGCCTCCGCTTCGCCCTCCCTGAATCCCTCTCCTACGGTCCCGACTGGCTCCTGCTCGTCGTCCTCCTCATTCTCGGCGTCCCACTCGCGTTCGCACACCGCCGCCGCATGAACACCCTCAACCGCATCCTCGGCATTGTCGTTACCTCCATCGTCACTCTCGACATGATCTGGTCCCTCGGCCTCCTCGTCGCGTCCCTGCCCGCGCACAAGCACACCCCCGTCGTCCTGCTCCAGTCCGCCGCCGCACTCTGGATCGCCAACATCCTCGTCTTCGCCTCCTGGTACTGGCGTCTCGACGGAGGCGGTCCCACGGCGCGCGAGCGCCGCGGCGTCCACACCGACGGAGCCTTCCTCTTCCCGCAAATGACCCTCACTCCCGAAACCAAAGCCGTCATGTGCGAGCAGAACTGGTCCCCCAACTTCGTCGATTACCTCTTCCTCGCCTTCAACACCTCCACCGCCTTCTCCCCCACCGACGTGCCCGTCCTCTCACGCTGGGCCAAGGCGCTGATGATGATCCAGTCCCTCATCTCGCTTGCCACCATCGCGCTGCTGGCCGCAAGAGCGGTGAACATCCTCTAACCGCGAGCGCTCACAAACATTCCGCAAATCCCCTCCACGCCCCTCCGAAACTCCGCCTCCGGCGTCAGCAAACTCACCACCAGCCACCCATCCCCGGCGAACCCAAAGAAGTATCCGGGATGCACGCTCACGCCCCGCTCCTCCACCAGCCGCACGGCCAGACCCTCGTCGCTCCCCAGCGCCGGTACCCGCAGCACCGCATACCACCCCGCCTCCACCTCCAGCCGCGCCACAAACCGATTCTGTAACAGCAACTGATCCAAAACCGCCAGATTCCCCTGCGTCCGTGCCCGAATCTGCTCCTGCATCCCCTCCGCCCCCGCCAGCCATGCCGGCAGCGCGCACTGCACCGGCGTATTCATCGACAAAAACGTATCCGCCACCACCTCCAGCCGCCCCAGCGCCTCCTTCAACTCCCGACGCGGCCCGAAAGCCGCAATCCAGGCCGCCTTCATCTGCGGCAGCGCCACAATCTTGCTGATCCCGCTCAGCACAAACGTCAGCACCGAATGAGTCCCGCTCGCAAAGCTCCGAGCTTCAAACCCGGACATCGCGTAGTCGAGAAATACCTCCTCCACAATCAGCGCCAGCCCGTGCTCTGCGCAGATCCGCTCCAGCTCTCGCCGCTCCGCCTCCTTCGTGAAGTGTCCCGTGGGATTGTTCGGATGCACCACCGCAATCGCTTTCGTCCGCGGCGTCACCCGCGCCCGCAGCTCCGCAAAATCGATCTGCCACCCGTGGTCGTACACCAGCGGATACGTCACCAGCCGCACATCCTCGATCTGCGCCAGAAAATCGAATAGCGGATAGCTCGGCTGAGCGATCAGCACCTCGTCGCCCGCATCGCACAGCAGGCGGAACAGCCAGCTGTACGCCTCGCTCGTGCTCGTCGTCAGGAAAATCCGCTCAGCGATCACCCGCGCTTCCCGCTCCGCGTAGTATCGGCACACCGCCTCGCGCGCCCGCAGCATCCCGCGCGGCTCGGGATCATAGACCAGCGCCTCGCGATCCCCAAGCGCTGCCAGAATCCCCGCCTCGTCGTACGCAAACCCGCATCGCGTCGGATTCGATGCCGTCAGATCAAGAATCTCCAGCCCCGCAGCCCGCCCTGAACGCAGCCGAAGAGCCTCTCTCTCTCCCAATGCGCACGCCAGCCGCGTCTCCGCCACATCCCACGCCGTCCTTGTCGAAAATCGCACGAGCCCATCTTTTCACAGCGCGGTCGCCGCATACGCGCTACCGGCCACGAGCAACCAGCTCCCGGCTCCCGGCTCCCGGCTCCCGGCTCCCGGCTGAAAGCTATACCCTATCCGCTATACCCTGTCTTCATGCCCCTCCGCGCCGTCATCTTCGACTACGGTGAAGTCCTCTGCACCCAGGACCGCGCCGCCCACCAGCGCCTCATCGCCCTCACCGGCCTCGACCGCGACGCCTTCGAGCGCCTCTACTGGCGCGACCGCCGCGACTACGACCTCGGCCATCTCGACGGCCCCGGCTACTGGGCCAAATTCGCCCGCGACGCCGGCCGCACCTTCACCCCCGCGCAAATCGACGACCTCATCGCCAACGACGTCCTCATGTGGATCGCCCTCAACCCGCCCATGCTCGCCTGGGCCGCCGCCCTCCAGCACGCCGGCTTCTTCACCGCGATCCTCTCCAACATGGGTCCCGACGTGCTGCGCACCATGCTCCAGGAATTCACCTGGCTCGCCAACTTCAACCAGCTCACCTGGTCCTGCGACCTCGGCATCGCCAAGCCCGACCCCGCCATCTACGCTTTCACCTGCGATCGGCTCGGCGTCCGCCCCGACGAAGCCCTTTTCCTCGACGACAAAATCGAGAACATCCGCGGTGCCGAAGCCTTCGGCCTCCACGCCCTGCAATTTTCGAACATCGCGCAACTCCGCCACGACCTCGCCGCCCGCGGCCTGCTCGAACAGCTTCCGGAACCAGCGGCAATCTGAAACCGTTCCAGGGTTTGCGCCGAAGAGCCTGCCCTGAGCGAGCCGTCAGCCGAGTCGAATGGGCGCGTCCGCCCGTGCGGTCAGCACCGCAGCCCGGGCACGATCCGTGTCAGGGCACGGCTTTAGCCGTGCCGTAATCGCAGCAAAATGACTCCGGCTTTAGCCGCCAGGGGATGTTTTCCTTACTTCAGAGTTTTCCTGAAGGCAGCAAGATCGCTGAGGCACCGAAGCTCCGCTCCGAATTCTCTGCGACCTCCATGTTCTCTGTGGTGAATTTCGCGGAAATCCCTACCCCCGCACCACTTCCCCCATGGGAATCTTCACCTGCTCCACAATCTGCACGCTGAATCCTTCCAGCGCCGGCACATGCGTCGGCGTGTTGCTCAAGAGGCGTATCCGATGAATCCCCAGGTCCGCCAGAATCTGCCCGCCCAGCCCCACCTCGCGCAGAATCCGCTGGTGCCGATCCTCATGCCGCTCCCGCGCCCGCGCCTCGCGATGAAACACAATCCTACCCGGCTCCACTGTGCGCTCGATCTCAAACCCACGGCCCCCGTTGTGCAGATAAATCAGCGCCCCCCGGCCCGCCTCCGCAATCATCTTCAGCGATTGCTCCATGGTCCGCTGGCAATCGCACAGCGTCGTCCCAAACACGTCGCCCGCCAGGCAGTGCGAATGCACGCGCACTAAAACCGGCTCCGCCGACCCGCTCCCATCCTGGCTCACATCGCCCATCACCAGCGCCACATGGCTCTCCCCGCCATGCACCTCGCTCTCGTAGGCGATCATCCGGAACTCGCCCCACGCCGTCGGCATCGGGCTCTCCGCCACCCGCACAATGTACCGCTCGTGCTGCAGCCGGTGCCGAATCAGCTCCGCCACCGTCAGCATTTTGAGACCATGCTTGTTACAAAATTCGATCAGGTCCGGCACCCGCGCCATGGTGCCGTCATCCTTCATCACCTCACAGATCACCCCGGCGGGAATCAGCCCGGCCAGCCGCGCCAGGTCCACCGACGCCTCCGTCTGCCCGGCCCGCACCAGCACCCCGCCCTTCCGCGCCCGCAGCGGAAACACATGTCCCGGCCGTGCCAGGTCCTGCGCCGTCGACTGCGGATCGATCGCAACCTTAATCGTGTGGGCCCGGTCGTACGCCGAAATCCCCGTCGTCACGCCCTCCCGCGCCTCAATCGTCTCGGTAAACGCCGTCCCGAACCGCGACGAATTCTCCGCCGTCATCGGCCCCAGCCGCAGATAATCCGCGCGCTCCTCGGTCAGCGCCAGGCAGATCAGCCCCCGCCCATACTTCGCCATAAAGTTGATCGCTTCGGGAGTCACGTGCTCCGCGGCCAGCGTCAGGTCGCCTTCATTCTCGCGGTCCTCGTCGTCTACCACCACAATCATCCGCCCCGCGTGGATCTCCTCCACCGCCCCCGCCACATCCGTCATGACCCGCGCATCGTGCATAGCCCTATTCTCCGCCAAATGGATCATCCCGGCCATGCCCCCTTCGCGCCTCGCATCACGAATGTCATTGATCTCTCCTGACCTTTTTTGAAAAGCGGCGGTTGGCAAGACAACGGTTGGGGCGGTACGAAAGTGCGGGCTCCATACCCCCCACCCCCCTCCCCCCTTTCCGGGGTAGCGGCGCGCATGCATTTGATTCCACTGGGGCGGCGATTTTTGGATGGCACGCATGTATTTGAGTCAGCAATTGTTTGTGGGCAAGTATTTTGTTTTGTGATGCGTGCGTTGTGGGTTGGCCACGGGTGGCAGCTATCTATTTGCATGCAAAGTAGAACTTGTCGATGCATTTGGTTCCAAAATACTTAGCATCTGGTCGCACAAGGCGTCGAGTTGCTGGGGGGAAAGTTGGGGCGTGGAGCCGACGGTGGTCGCGGCGCGTGGCGATAGCGGACGGCGGGTCGAAGCGGCTGGGCCGGCTGCCGGAGAGGGAGGGCGCAGACCGAGTTCGGCTTCGGCGAGGCGGTCGATGGCCACGGTGACCGCGATGGAGGCGCGGGTGTAGGCGGCGCGGTCGCGACGGGAGAGTCTGCGGTCGATGAGGGGCTGCAGGTCGCTGAGGGCTGCCTGGGTTTGACTGAGGAAGGTATCGAGTTCCATGGCCCGGAGCCGCTCGACCCAGGAGCTCATTTGCTGGTCAAAGACGGGGTCTTCCTCGAGGAAGCGGCGCGGGCGACGGGACGGGCGGTGAGCGGGGCAGAGCGCCTGTCCGCGCCTGGGGATGCGACGGCATTTGCGACCGTTTGCACAGATGTGAGTGCATTCTTCGACCATGGGAGGCTCCTCCGGACAAGAGAAAAGGCCCGCCAGTGGCGAGCCTTTTTTCTTTTTCTATCCTATAAGTTCAGAATACCAGATTGAGAGAATAAACCGGCCAAATATCTTTGAGGGTATAAGGGTGTAAGTGGCATGTTATGAGGGGTCGTTACTTTGGATTTTTAGGTCGCCTCTTGACAAATTTTCCACATTTGGGGGTTTGGGCGGATTTTGTGGATTTTGGGCGCGGGGAAGGCATTACGCGCGGGCGGCCGGTTCCCATTCCGTTATGTTGACCACAGAGGACACAGAGAACGCAGAGAAGAGGTTAGAGAAAAAGTCATTGGAGCGGAGTTTTGGGGCGATTACTTTTCCCAAAATGGGTCGAAAGGGGCTTGAAGCTGGTACTTCAGTGTGGGAGCACAGAGTCGAGTCCATTGACGAATGGAGGCCAGGAGCGTTCGCTACTTGCTGTGGGGTGAACCTGGCCGGGGCCTTGTTTTGGCTGCGGTCTTTTTCCGGGGGCAGTTATTCGTCGGCTTCGCCTTGTACCCTGCGCCCTGTACCCTGCTCTACCTTCCATCGCGAAGCCGCGCGGCCAGCCGATCCGGCAAGCCCGCCTGCAGAATCCGCTCCTGGGCCTCTTGCACGTCGTACGGAACGCGATACCAGGTCATCGTCCTCTGCGCATCGTCGTACAACGCGAACGCCGCGCGCCAGTCGCCGTCCCGGGGCTGCCCCACCGATCCGGGATTCAGCAGATAGCGCGCGCCCTCGTGGATCTCGAACTCGAACTCCTCGGCTTCTTTGTGCGACCCGCCGTGCCCGTTCCGATGCATCGCGTACTGCGGAGCCAGCCGGAACCACTCGTCGCCGTTGGTCGCAAAGCCGCCCTGGATGTGCGTGTGCCCAAAGAACGTGATCCGCGCATCGGTCGCATCCAGCGCCGGCCACGCATCGCGCACCGTCAGCACATATTCGTCCTCGTCGCTGGGCGATCCGTGCACGCAGCGCACAAACGGCCCGTCCGGCGCAATCGGACCCACCGCCATGTGCCGCAGCCACTCGCGATGCTCGCCGGTCAGCACGCATTCGGTCCATCGCGCCGCGCGCTGCGCCACAGGATTGAACTCCTCAATGCCGGCCAGCCCGCTGCACACGCGATCATGGTTGCCGCGCACGAATACGCTGCCCAGCCGCCGGGTCTCGTCGATCACCTCGTTGGGATTCGCGCCGTAGCCCACCACATCGCCCAGGTTCCACACTACGTCGTGCGCGGGAGCCGCGGCGAGCACCGCTTCGAGCGCCTCGAGGTTGGCATGGATGTCGGAGATGAGCAGCGCGCGCATGAACCACTTCCCGGGTATCCGCGGCACGCCCGGGGCTGGCGTCGCGTGGAAGGCCGTTTACCACTTTATTGGATGGAGGCCAGGCTTGTCTCTTACAAAGTGCCAATAGACGAGCCAAAGGCCAGCGAAAAGCGGGCGAGAGGCGAGACAAAAGCCAGCAGTATTGGCTCAAATCCCTCAGGGGCTAAAGCCCTGTGTTTTAAGCCTCTTTCGGCACGACTGAAGTCGTGCCCTGACACGGTTCGTGGCTGGTTTGGAGAAGGGGGCGCGCTCCCACCCCATCACGCCAACAACGGGCGTGCTGCCACCCCGCCACACCAACATCGGGTGTGTCGGGGGCCCCGGCGGTGGGGACCCCGGTCTGCGCGCGAATTCGGGTCTCAAAATCGAGATCCCGGGGCCAGCCAGGTCTGTTTTTTTTCGCAAGCTGTGAAGTTGTGCCCTGATACAACACCGATTTTTGAAACACGTTGTAGCAGCAGCTGCCGTCAGACTCGCGCCCAGTGGCCCGGCGACGCTTCCCGCAGCGGAACTTCCGCTGCATCGCCAGTTGCCGGACCGACCATGGCCAGCGGCTGGTCGAGCCTGGTCTGCATGGTCGGCACCGCACCCAGCAGGCTGCGTGTATAAGGATGCAGCGGCGCGCGAAAAATCTCCGCCCGCGGAGCCTCCTCCAGCAGCAGGCCGCCCCGCATCACCGCAACCCGATCCGCCACCTGAGAAACCACCGCCAGATCATGCGAGATGAACAGCATCGTCAGTCCGAACCGCCGCCGCAAATCGGCCAGGAGCTCGAGGATCTGCGCCTGTACCGTCACGTCCAGCGCCGTGGTCGGCTCATCGGCGATCAGCAGCCGCGGCCGGTTGGCAATCGCCATCGCGATCAGAATGCGCTGCCGCTGCCCGCCGGAAAACTGATGCGGATAGTCGCCGTAGCGCCCCGCCGCATCCGGCAGGGCCACCGCGTACATCGCTTCGACGACGCGCTCGCGCACCTGGCTCCGCGAGAGCTGGCGCTGATGGGTGCGCACCGCTTCGGCAATCTGCTCGCCGATGGGCATCACCGGATTCAGCGCGGTCATCGGCTCCTGGAAGATCATGGCGATCTCGCGGCCGCGCAGCCGCCGCATTTCTTCGTCAGGAAGCGCCAGCAGATCGCGCCCCTCGAAGGCGATGCGTCCTTCGACGGTGGCTGCGGCATCGAGCAGACGCAGAATCGCCAGCGCCGTGACGGACTTGCCCGAGCCCGACTCGCCCACCAGACCCAGCGATTCGCCGGCGGCAACATCGAGCGAAAGTCCGCGCACGGCGTGCGTCGCGCCGAAGCGGATATTCAGATTTTCGATGGAAACCAGCGCCACAGCGCCATGGTACAAGAGCGGCGCCAAGCCAGCCTGGGACCGAGCGCACCGCGCCGGTCCGGCCTCTGGGGGAACTATGATGCCTTGCTGCTCTTCTTTTTCTTGTACTCCTGCAGGCCCTTCTGGAAATCCAGCGAAGTGCCGGCAGCGGCGCGCACGCGAGCACGCGATGCCTTGCGCGGCGTGATCGGCTTCTCATCCTCCGCAACGGCAGCCACGATCACCGCGGCGGGGGTCTCCGGCTCCGCGCGGAACGACCGCGGCAGCTGGGATGCGTTGAATTCGATCCCGTCGTGCGCCATCTGCCGCGCAGCGCGCGCCAGCAGTTCGCGCTTGGACGCCAGCCGCTTCGCCGCCGCGTCGCGGTCAGCATCGCACGCGAATTCCTCGTAGCGGAGAAGATGCGCCAGCTTGCGATCGAACAGGTCGATCTCCTCGTGGAGAATCTTCAGTTGGTATTTGTCCTGCGGTATTGCAGACATGGGAGGCTCCGGCGGCCACGGCCGCGGTTCGGCAAAAGCAAAGTCGTGGAGCGGATTTCCAGCGAACGACTTGACGGTAAGCACAAAGAGGGGCCGAGCTGGCCCCTCTTTGATACTGCCTGCATCGGTTTACAGGACCTGAACGTTCTCTGCCTGCCAGCCCTTCGGTCCCTTGACCACGTTGAACTGGACGGCCTGGCCTTCCTGGAGCGAACGGAATCCGTTGCTCTGGATAGCTGAAAAGTGGACGAACACATCTTCGCCATTGGTGCGGCTGAGAAAGCCAAAACCCTTGGCGTCGTTAAACCATTTCACTGTTCCCTGTTCCATAACTGTACTTGTTTCCTTTTTCCTTGGAATGTATCGCTGAACTCTGCGTGGAATTGTTTGCGAGTCAGCGCAACAGGCGAGAACAGGCAATAACACCATTTCGGATTCGACGATCTGTCTTTACTGTATCATGATGCGCCCATTATTAGCGGCAAAACTGCGCACTCCACCCGTCGAAAGCGCCAGCCGCACCGCAGACGCCGCGTCAGATGGGCAGAGAATCCGCCACCCCCTCGAGCACGCGGGCGGTCATCACCTGGAAGTGGTAACCCATCACGGCCATGGTCATGGCCGCCCCGAAATAAGCCCGGTGGCGCGTGGCCGCGGTGGCGACGAATTTCCAGTAGCTGGCGCGCGATTTACCCAGAACCCCCTGGCGCAGCAGCGAGAGCAAGAACGCCCGCACATTGCGGAAACTAAGGTTCGATTGATATTCCGGGCGGCAGCGGCTCAGATACTGCCCGACGCGCTTGTAGTACGGTTCGCTCGCGTAAATGCGGCGCAGCACCGAACGGTAACCCTCCACCAGGCGCTCCGCGTTCATGCGCGGCTCGAAGTTGAGCTGGCAGCCGGTGTTGTTTCCGCCGCCGCTGTCCAGAATCCGCCCCTCGCGCGTGAGGCGGCGAAACAGCTGCGTGCCCGGCATGGCCTGCAGCAGCCCGACCATGGCGATGGGAATCGCGCTCTTCTGAATGAACTCGACGAGGCGATCGAAAATGTCTTCCCGATCCGTATCGAATCCGAGAATGAATCCGCCCATCACTTCGATGCCGTAGCGCTGGATGGTCGCCACGCTGTCCAGCAGATCGCGGCGGGTGTTCTGATGCTTCTGGGTTGCCGCCAGGCTCGACTCGTCCGGCGTTTCGATGCCGAGAAATACCGAGGAGATTCCGGCCTCCTGCATCGCTGCCAGCAGTGCCGGATCGTCCGCCATGTTGATGGACGCTTCGGTGATGAAGCGAAATGGGTGTCCATGCGCCTTTTGCCACGTGACGATCGCCGCCAGCAGCAGGCGCGCCCGCGCCTTGTTGCCGATGAAGTTGTCGTCGACGATGAAGACCGGACCGCGCCAGCCGGCGTTGTAGAGCTGGTCCAGCTCCGCCAGCACCTGGGGTGGCTCCTTGGTGCGCGGACGGCGGCCGTAGATTTCGATGATGTCGCAGAACTCGCAGTTGAAGGGGCAGCCCCGCGAGCACTGCACGGTCATGGTGCTGTAGCGGTTCATGCGGATCAGGCTGAGATCCGGCAGCGGGGTGCGCTCCAGTCCCGGGCGCTCCGCGCTCTCGTACTGCGGACGCGCGGTCCCGTGCTCCAGGTCGGCGGCCAGACCGTCGATCAGATCCTCCGCCTCGCCGATCACGACGTGGTCGCACTCGAGTTCCGCCTGCGGCACGCTGCTGGCGATCGGTCCCCCCACTATCGTGCGCAGGCCGCGCGCGCGGCAGCGGCGCACGATCCCGATCAGCTCATGCTGCTGGATCTGCATGGCGCTGATGAAGACCACGTCGGCCCACGCGAGATCGCGATCCTGCAGCCGCTCGACGTTCGCGTCCACCAGCCGCTTGTTCCACGAATGCGGCAGCAGCGCCGCTACCGTCATCAGCCCCAGCGGTGGCTGCGCGGCGCGCTTGCCCTGAAACGACAGGGCGTATCGAAAACTCCAGTAGGTATCGGGAAACCGCGGATAGATCAGCAGCACGTTCATCATTACATCTCCACCGGGTCGGCTCACCGGCGGATCGTGCTGCTACTCAACTCGTCTCGCACCGCGCCCGTGCCGCGTCCGATATCAGTGTGCGCCTCAGGCGAGCGCGCGCAGCCACTCCGACAAAAACATTACAGTGAGCTATTTTGCGCACATGGCACGGAGCGCGAGCGTATTGGAAACCACAGGCGAAATCCGCAGCGCAGCGGGCGACCTACCTTGCCACCAAAGCAAAAGGAAGCGGAATGCTCCGCTTCCTCAGTGCTTTTCAGATCCGGGATTACTTCTTCGGCGGCGCGATGGTGTCCTTCGCGGACTTCGCCACGCGGAACTTCACGACCGTCTTGGCTTTGATCTTGATCTGTTCGCCGGTTTGCGGATTGCGGCCGAGCCGCGCCTTCCGCTCCGCCTTGACCAGGCGGCCCAGGCCAGGAATTACGAAAACTCCGTTTTTCTTGGTTTCTTTGATTGCGGTGTCTGCGAGAAGATCCAGAAACGCCGCGGACTGCTTGTTGGTGATTTCGAGCTTCTCCGCCAGCTGGCGTACCAGAGCGGTCTTCGTCATCGTTGTTGCCATCGATTCTTCCTCCTTGTGTGTTCTTTCAGGTCGCCGGAGTTCTTTCCCCGGAGCACTCTCCGGGCAACCTCAACCTGCGCGAAAGCCAGTATTGATGCGGCTCCGAAAGTACCTGCCGCCCTTTACCGTGCGGCTTTCAACAGCATTTGTCAATGGCAAAAGGCCCGTTTCCACAGGTTTTTTGCGGTTTTCCCTGGCATTTCTCTGGAAAACATGGTTTTTGCCTTGTTTTTCGTCCTGGTACGCGCTGAAAGCCGCGAACTGCGCGCATTTGCGATGGGTCTTGCGTCTCTTCTTCCTGCTGCCGTGGAGTCTAGTCCCTGTGTCCCTCGCGCGCAATGCGCATCTGCGCAATTTTCGTTTATCCGTGCAGCCTGCCTCCGGCCCACACGGGGCGCGGCCGCTCCGGGCGCACCAGCGGCGCGTTCAGAAAATCCACCAGCGGGGCGGCGAGCCGGAATCGCTTCTCGATCTCCTGCGCCAGCCCCGGCTTCAGCGCGGTCTCCGCCGGCAGATGCGCGGTCACGCCCCACTGCCGCCACTTGATCCATTCCATGGCGGGATGATCCTCGGGAAATCCTTTCGGCGCCCGGGTCAGCGCCATCGGATCGTGCACTTTGAAAGCGCGCAACAGCCGCTTGTCTTCAATCAGCCGCTTCCACTCCACGTGATGCTCCAGCAAGCGCCGCCGGATGGCCAGCAGTTGGTCTTTCTCCGGCATATAGACACCGGCCGCGATGACAAATTCCGCTGCGCCCACGTGCATGTAGTAGCCGCCGCCCGAGGTCTTCTCCAGGCCACTGCGCGCCCACCACGCTCCCAGGTGGGTCTTGTACGGCGATTTGTCGGCCGAAAATCGCGTGTCGCGATAGATGCGGAACATGCACTTCCCCGCCGGCCGCATGTGGGCCGGAGCGTACTCCGCCATGCCTTCGGTCAGCCGCTCGATGAGCGCCAGCATGGGCTGTTTCAGCTCGCGCTCGTAAACCTCGCGCCTCGCTTCGAACCATTCGCGCCGGTTGTTGCGCTTGAGGCCGCGCAGGAAGCGCAGCGCCTCGGGGCCAAAATACGATTGCTTTTTCACTGGCTCATTCTAGCGGCCCGGTCCTGTGGATTCTCGGTGAGTTGTATTGCGCTCGACGACCCATTCCCCTCAAACTGGAAGTATGCGACGCACTTTTCTCCTGATCCTCCTGCTGGCCATCGGGCTCGCCTGGGTTGGATCCGCGCACAGCCACGCCGCCGCCCAGTCGGCGAAACATCAGATCACTCTGCGCCAGGCGCACCAGATCGTGACCCTCGTCGCCCATCACGACGAGATCGATCTCAGCGACACACACATCGAGCTGAACAGCATGGACCTGAACCAGGATTTCACGCCCGGCTTCTTCAGCTTCGCCATCATTCGCGAAAGCACGTCGCCGGGTCCGGACGAGACGCTGCGGCGCTACGCCATCAACCGCCGGACTGGCGATGTGTGGGAGATGACGCTGTGCATGCATTACGATTTTCCCGAGCTGGCGCACATGCAGCACACGTATTCCGGCCGCACCGCTATTGGCGCGTCCGAACTGGCCGCGCAGGGGAAACAGCTGGGCTGCACGCAGGAAAACTCCAAACCGACGTCGTAGTGTTGTTGCGCAGGGCCTTCCCGCGGCGGGTGTTGATTGCCGTTAGACTTTTGTTGAATTCTCTACGTCCACAACCTGCAGGTACTGTATGAAAGCCTCTGCGTTGCTGTTGTGTTGCCTTGCCGCACCGTTACTCGCGCAGCAGTCTGCTCCCGCTGGTCAGCAACCTTTGTCATCGGCCATGCCTGACTTTGGGCGCCCTCATGTCGCTAATGAGAAGTACACGCTACCCAACGGACTCCAGGTCATTCTGGTTCCCGATCATCGGGTGCCCAAGGTTTTTGTCAACCTGATGGTGCATGTCGGCTCGAAGAACGAGACCGTGGGCAGCACCGGTCTGGCTCACCTTTTCGAGCACATGATGTTCGCGGGCTCGAAGGATGCCCCCGGCGAATATATGCAGCGCATCGAGAAGCTGGGAGGCTCGGCCAACGCTGGAACGGGGCTGGACGTCACGAATTACTTCGAGACCATGCCGGCGGGGGCGCTGGAATATACGCTGTGGCTGGAATCCGATCGCCTGGCGAGCCTGGGCGGCTGGCTCACGCAGGAGCGTTTCGACAATCAGAAATCGGTGGTAGAGAACGAGCGGCGCGAACGACAGGAAGACCAGCCCTATGGGCTGGTCGACACCGTGCTGCGCGAAAGCCTCTATCCCGCCGGGCATCCCTATGGACATTCGGTGATGGGCGTGCCGCACGAACTACGCGCCACCACCCTGACCGATGCGAAGGACTTCTTCTCCACCTACTACGCGCCGAACAATATTTCGATGACCATCGCGGGCGACTTCGACGCGAGCCAGGCGAAGGAGTGGATCGCAAAATACTTTGGCCCCATTCGTCCCGCGCAGACCATCCTTCGCCCCGTTCGCTGGATTCCGCATCTCGACGTGGAAAAAATCGTGGATGTCCGCGACCATGTGGCTGAAGAGCGCACGTATTTCGTCTGGCCCGCCGCCGGCTGGGCTTCCAGTGACACGCTCCCCCTGGACGCGGCCTCCCGCATTCTCAACCGCCGCCTCAGCGCTGACCTCGTGTACGCCGCAAAGCCGCTCTGCTCCGAAGAATCCGTCGATCTGCAGACCCTGGAGGACTCCTCCGAGTTTGTGGTGATGGCGAGCGCTCGTGCCGGTGTTCCGCTGGCTGATGTTGAGGCTAAAGTCGATGCCGACATCGCTCTGTTGGTCAAAGACGGACCCACCGGCAAAGAACTGCAGTGGGTGCGCAGCAAGCTTGAACTCAGTGAGCTCTCGGATCTGGATACGCTGCAATCCACCGCGGAGATGCTCAACCTCTCCAACGTTTACGCCGGCAATCCCGATCATTATGACCGTCGATGGACTCGCCTGGAGGCGATGACAACGGCCGATTTGCAGGCAGCGGCCCGCCGCTGGATCTCGACGGATGGCCGACTTTTGATCCGCTATCACCCTGACGCATCGGCCGGAGTGACGGAACAAGTTGCGCTCGATCGCTCGGTCGCGCCGCCGATCCATGCGAATCCGCCCTTCCGCGCTCCGGAGGTCGAATCAGCCACTTTGTCCAACGGGTTGCGAGTCCTGGTGGTCCGCCGCGCCGGCGCTGCGAAAGTCTCGGTGCTGCTGGCGGCTCGTGCGGGCGACATGGTCGATCCGGCGGGCAAAAGCGGCCTTTCTGTTTTGACCGTGACCACGATGGCGCGCGGGACCACCACGCTCTCCGGAACCAATATCCGCGACGGCATGGAAGCGGCCGGCGCCACGACCCTTCAACAGTCGGTGAACTCGGAACTGGCCAGCCTCAACTTCGACGTGGTCGCGAAGAATATCGATCCCGCCTTTGCGATTCTTGCCGACGTGGTTCTGCACCCCGACTTTAAGAAGTACAGCTTCGAAAGCCAGAGACAACAGTGGACCGATATGGCAGCGCAGGGGGAGAACGATGTGGGGGCGGTCGCGCAAAACGTTGCGCCCGCTCTCATCTTCGGCGCCAATCACCCTTTCGCGCGCGTGATCGCCACGCAGAAAGGCCTCAGGGACATTCAGCGTGAGGACCTGCGCGGTTTCTATCAGGACTGGTGGAAACCGAATAATGCCGCCGCCATTTTTGCTGGGGACATCTCGCTGGAGGACGCGGTGAAGCTGGCCACAAAGTACCTCGCCTCCTGGACGGGGACTGCTGTGAAGCCGGTGCCATTGCCCGCTCCGCAGAACCCGGGCGCCGGCAAGGTCTACCTCATCGACAAGCCTGGTTCCCCGCAGACATTGATCGCGCAGCTGTTCCCGGCCGTGGGGCAGAACGATGCGGAGCGTTTTTCGCTGACCCTCGCCAGCTTCATCTGGAGCGATCGTCTGAACGCGTCTTTGCGCGAGACGCAGGGTTCCACCTACGGATTCAACTCGGGCTACTCCCCGTACGTTGTGTATGGCGCGTGGACGGCGAGCGGCCTTGTGCAGACCGACAAGACGAAAGAAGCGCTGGTCGAACTGAGGCAGCAGACCCGCATGATTGCCGGAGAAAAGCCTATCTCCGACGCTGAGCTGCGCAGCGCGAAAGCTACCTTTGCTCAGGGTTACGCGTCGGGGTTCGAAACGTCGTCGGACCTGGCGGGAATTGTCGAGAATCTCTGGATTTCCGACTTGCCTGATTCCGCAATTCAAACCGACGCGGATGCAATTGCCCGCACGCCGCTCGCGGATGTTGAGGCCGCGGCGGCGCGGTTTGCCCGCCTGGACCAGGCTTCGCTGCTGCTCATCGGGGACCGCGGCAAGATTGAGGAAGGAGTCCGATCGCTGAACATCGGCCCGATTATTCTGCTGAACGCCGATGGCTCGCCGGTTGCGCCCGCCGGCGATCACTGATTACAGATCTATCCCGCGACGCCGGGGGATCCGATCTGGCGGACCACGCGCCACGCGTAGTGGAAGCCGGAGAGGAGGGTCAGAATGACGGTCGCGGTGAGGGCCCAGTGGCGCAGAGTCATCGCCCACAGTGGCCCGTAAAACTGGCACAGCAGCACGGCCGCCAGCGCGAGAATCTGCGCCACGGTGTTGGCTTTTCCTGTAATGCTGGGCTTGAAATTCCGGATCGACGTCGTCGCGAACAGAATCGCGGCCACCACCATGATTCCGAGGTCGCGGGCGAACACCAGCACCGTCACTCGGCGGGAGATGAGCGCTTCGTGGTGCAGGACCAGGAACAGCGTGCTCAGCAGCAGCTTGTCCACCACCGGGTCAAGATACTGCCCCAGCATGGTTCGCTGGTGGAGCAGCCGGGCCAGCGTTCCATCCAGAGCGTCGGTGATTCCCGCCAGCACGAAGAGGGCGAAGGCCAACTGGAAGCGCCCGTCGAGAACGGCCAGCACCAGAAAGGGCACCATGCACAGCCGGAGAAACGTCAGCAGATTGGGAGTCGCCCGAAGTTCGTTCATCGAATCATTCGCCGCGCCGACTGCGCTTGCCGATTCATCATGGGCGCACTGGCAAAGGATTCATAGTATCGCAGGAGCTTCGGAATTCCCATGCGGAAACAGCGCAACAGCCCGGCGCCGCAGCGGATCGCGGCCGGATGCAGGCACCGGAAACCGTCCGCCGCCCGCGAGCCGGTCGTCCGCTTGTCCTGCTATCATGACGGAAGGCCGTTCCGCCTTGTGTAGGCGCGTAGCTCAGTTGGTTAGAGCGCTACCTTGACACGGTAGAGGTCAGGAGTTCGAGTCTCCTCGTGCCTACCATATCTTCCCAAAAAACAAGCAACCTGGAACATCATGCGGAGATGGCCTGAAGTTCCAGGGGTGCTGAAGGGTGCTGAGACTCTGCATCCTTGTTGTTTTGGGGCAGGAGCCGTTTCCGGCCGCCAATCGCCCTCTCGCAACGGGAAATAGCGATTGCGAACGAACCATCCGAACGCTGGCCTGCCTGCTTGTCGATTTCTGCTCGGAGCGCATCACGCGCTTCAGGTGGGGACCGAACTCCACACGGGCTCTGATCGCATCGCATGTACCGCTGTTCGGCGTTTTGCCTGACGCCCGCCACTACCGCGCGAAGAGGTCCCAGGCACGGCTGGCGCAGAGGGCAGCTGGCTGCTGCTGATGAAGATGCGATTCGGGCCGATAACGCATTCGATTGCAGATGTGACCAAGAGTTCTGGTCTCTCCGTTCCGAGATCCTCGGTCTTTAGACTTTCTCCGGCGGGTCCATCCCTGTAATCGAAAGGTCGCCTGGATGACGAACAGACGCTCCCCTCAGCATGAAAGCAGTGCCAAAGCGCGCCGCGGAGCTGCGAGCTGAGCAGGACCCGGAGCAGGCATTCTTTAGACTCAGGACACTAGCTGAACAGAAACTCCTTCGTGCGCAGCTCTTTGATCGTGTCGCGTAGCCTGGCCGCCTTCTCGAATTCGAATTTCTTCGCCGCCTCCCGCATGTCGGACTCAAGCTTCGCGATGTATTCGTCGAGTTGTTGCTGGGTCTCGAACTCCGGCATCGATTCCACTTCCTCGGCCAAGTCGGCGTATTCCGCCTGCAGAATTTTGGCGAGCGACATATCGATGTGGCTGATGATGGATTGCGGCGTGATGCCGTGCTCCTCGTTGTAGGCGCGTTGCACCTCGCGACGTCGCCCCGTTTCGTCCATGGCCTGGCGCATCGAGTCGGTAATCCTGTCGGCGTAGAGAATGGCGCGGCCGCTAAGGTGGCGCGCCGCGCGGCCCATGGTCTGGATGAGCGATCCGGAGGAGCGCAGGAAGCCTTCCTTATCGGCGTCGAGGATGGCGACCAGCGAAACTTCGGGCAGGTCGAGGCCCTCACGCAGCAGGTTGATGCCGATCAGCACGTCGTATTCGCCCTTACGCAGATCGCGCAGCAGCTTCACCCGCTCCAGGGTTTCAATCTCCGAGTGCATATACCGGCAGCGTACGCCGACTTCGGAGTAGTATCCCGCGAGGTCTTCGGCCATGCGCTTGGTCAGCGTGGTCACCAGTACGCGTTCGTTTTTCTGCGCGCGATCGCGAATCTCATGGAGCAGGTCGTCGATCTGGCCGCGCACCGGGCGTATCTCGACCTCGGGATCGACCAGGCCCGTGGGACGAATGATCTGCTCGACCACGACGCCGGCAGCCTTGGTCAACTCATAGGGCCCCGGCGTCGCAGAGACGTAGACGATCTGGTTGGTGCGCGCCTCGAACTCCTCGAATTTCAGCGGGCGATTATCCATTGCTGAGGGCAGGCGGAAACCATAGTCCACCAGGTTCTGCTTGCGCGAGCGGTCGCCGTGCCACATGCCGTGCAACTGTGGAACCGTGACGTGCGACTCGTCGATGAAGAGCAGGTAGTCGCGCGGGAAGTAATCGAGCAGCGTCGGCGGCGGCTCGCCGGGAAGGCGTCCGGAAAAGTGGCGCGAGTAGTTCTCGATGCCATGGCAGTACCCAACGGACTTGATCATCTCCAGGTCGAATCGTGTCCGCTGGTGCACGCGCTGCGATTCGACCATCCGCCCCTGCGTCTCCAGCTCCTTCTCCCACCAGGCCAGCTCCTCGAGGATCGTCTCAATCGCGGCCTTCCGCCGCTCCGGCTGCACGACGTAGTGGCTCTTGGGATAGATGGGCAGACGCGCGTACTTCTGGCGGACCGTGCCGAACAGCGGGTCTATTTGTGAAAGAGAGTCGATTTCGTCGCCGAAGAGCTCGATGCGGTAGGCATTCTCGTCGTAAGTGGGAAAAACTTCGATGACGTCACCGCGCACGCGAAAGGTCCCGCGGCGGAAGTCGGCATCGTTGCGCTCGTAGAGAATCTCCACCAGCCGGCGCGTGATGTCATCGCGCCGCACACGCTGCCCTTTTTCGAGCAGCAACAGCATGCCGTAGTAGGCTTCCGGCGAGCCGAGTCCGTAGATGCACGAGACGGAGGCGACGATGATGGCATCGCGGCGCTCGAAGAGAGAGCGCGTCGCGGAGAGGCGGAGCTTGTCCAGCTCCTCGTTCATCGTGGCTTCCTTCTCGATGTAGAGATCGCCCGCGGGAATGTACGCTTCCGGCTGGTAGTAGTCGTAGTAGGAGACGAAATACTCGACCGCATTGTGCGGGAAGAACTGCTTGAACTCGTGAAAGAGCTGCGCGGCCAGGGTTTTGTTGTGCGCGAGCACAAGCGCGGGGCGGTTGAGCTGCTCGATCATCTTCGCCACCGTGAAGGTCTTGCCCGAGCCGGTGACACCGAGCAGGACCTGATGCTTCTCGCCAGCTTCGATGCCAGTGAGAAGCTCTTCGATGGCGCGGCCCTGATCGCCGCGCGGCTTGTAGTCGCTGACTAGCTGGAAGTCCACAGCTTGATTTTAGGAGATGGCCTGTGGAAGCGCGTCAGCGCCGCCGGATTTACCGCCGGAGCTTGCTGCCGATCCAGAGAAATACCGGCCAGACGATCAGCCATGCGAGCGAATACCAGTGCGGCCAGGTGCCCCACATCCGCCATGTGAATCCCAGGCCAACCAGTTCGCCGATAAGGAAAAGCACGAAGAGGTGAGTGCCGGGTTTGGAGGGTGCGATGCGGACGCAGAGCCAACCGCCGAGGATGGACGCAGCGGCGAAGATCGCGGTGCTGATCCACAGGAGAAAAGCGGGCGGGACTTTCCCCGCGACGTATTGCGTGGGGAAGAAGTGAGTCAGGACAGGATCGCTGCAAAACACGATGCCGTAGACCACGATGTAACTGATCACAACAGACGCGATCGATCGAAGCAGCTTCATTGGCAGAGCCTCTTTCACGAGACCAGATTTTTTCGGGGAGGCGTGCAGGATAACGCGTTTGTCGCTGATCTGAAAGGGAAAACCGCCCGCAGCCGAGTGGCTGCGGGGCTGACGGATCAGGTTTGTTTAAGCGCCAACGGGCGCTTCGAGTTCGACGCGGTGCGGCTTCGGCACGGCAAGGTCGAAGCGATCGAGGCTCATCACCTTATCCCAGGCCGCTACAAAGTCACGAAGAAACTTCTTCTGGTTGTCCGCACTGCCGTAGACTTCGGCGAGGGCCCGGAGTTCAGCGTTCGAACCGAAGATCAGATCGACTCGCGTGCCCGTCCACTTCAGTTCACCGGTTTTACGATCGCACCCTTCAAAGACATCCTGGACATCTGAGACCGGCTTCCACTCCGTACCCATATCGAGCAGGTTGACGAAAAAGTCGTTGGTCAATGCATCCGGCCGCTTGGTGAAGACGCCGTGCTTTGCCTGGCCAACGTTGGTGTTCAGGACCCGCAGGCCGCCAATGAGCACCGTCATCTCGGGCGCGGTCAGCGTCAGCAATTGGGCTTTGTCGATGAGCAACTTCTCCGACGGTACGCTGTAGCTGCGTTTGAGGTAGTTGCGGAAGCCGTCGGCTACCGGCTCGAGCACCGCGAAAGAGTCCACATCGGTCTGTTCCAGCGAGGCATCCATGCGTCCCGGTGCGAAGGGAACAGTGACATTGTGTCCGGCATTCTTTGCCGCCTGCTCGACACCAGCGCAACCGGCCAGGACGATCAGGTCGGCGAGCGAGACCTTCTTACCGCCGGACTGCCTGCCGTTGAATTCGCTCTGGATCCCTTCGAGGGTCTTCAGCACTTTCGCCAGTTGCTCCGGCTGGTTGACTTCCCAGTCCTTCTGCGGCGTCAGGCGGATGCGCGCGCCGTTCGCGCCGCCTCGCTTGTCGGAGCCACGGAAGGTGGACGCCGACGCCCAGGCAGTCGAAACCAGTTGGGAGATCGACAGGCCCGATGCCAGAATCCTGCTCTTGAGTGCGGCAATATCGTGCTCATCAATCAGCTTGTGATTGACCACCGGGATGGGATCCTGCCAGATGAGATCCTCGGCCGGGACTTCCGGGCCGAGATAACGGGCGCGCGGACCCATATCGCGATGCGTGAGCTTGAACCACGCACGAGCGAACGCATCGGCGAACTGGTCTGGATGCTCCAGGAATCGCCGCGAGATCTTCTCGTACGCGGGATCGACGCGCAGGGCAATATCCGTGGTCAGCATCGAGGGCGTGCGCCGTTTGGACGAATCGTGTGGATCCGGCACAGTACCGGCGCCTGCGTCACCCTTCGGCTTCCACTGGTTCGCGCCCGCCGGGCTCTTCGTCAGCTCCCATTCATAGCCGAAGAGGTTGATGAAGAAGTTATTGCTCCATTTTGTGGGCGTGGTGGTCCAGATGACTTCGAGTCCGCTGGTGATTGCGTCGCCGCCCTTGCCGGCGCCAAAGCTGTTCCTCCAGCCAAGGCCCTGCTCCTCGATGCCAGCCGCTTCGGGCTCGGGCCCCACATGGGAAGCAGGAGCGGCGCCGTGGGTCTTGCCGAAGGTATGGCCGCCCGCGATGAGCGCAACGGTTTCCTCGTCATTCATCGCCATGCGGGCGAAGGTCTCGCGGATATCGTGAGCCGCGGCCACAGGATCGGGATTTCCATCGGGACCTTCCGGGTTCACGTAAATCAGTCCCATCTGCACTGCGGCGAGCGGATTCTCAAGATTGCGGCCATTGTCGGTACGAGATTTCTCGCTGCCATGCAGTTCCGCTTCGGCCACGATCACGCCGCTGTTGTCGCCGGGTTTTCCTTTGCCATAGCGGATGTCACCGCCCAGCCAGGTTGTCTCAGAACCCCAATAGACGTCCTGGTCCGGCTCCCAAACGTCCTTGCGGCCGCCGCCGAAACCGAAAGTCCTGAAGCCCATCGATTCCAGCGCGACGTTGCCGGCGAGAACGATGAGGTCGGCCCATGAAATCTTGTTGCCATACTTCTGCTTGATGGGCCAGATCAGCCGGCGCGCCTTGTCTAGGCTGACGTTGTCAGGCCAGCTGTTGAGAGGAGCGAAGCGCTGCTGGCCGCTTCCGGCGCCGCCGCGACCGTCGCCGGTGCGATACGTGCCCGCGCTATGCCAGGCCATGCGAATGAACAGAGGCCCATAGTGGCCAAAGTCCGCCGGCCACCAGTCCTGCGAGGTCGTCATCAGCGCCAGAAAGTCTTTCTTCACGGCTGCCAGATCCAGGCTGTTGAACGCTTCGGCATAGTTGAAGTCCTTGTCCATGGGATCGGACAGGGACGAGTGCTGGTGCAGGATCCTCAGGTTCAACTGGCTCGGCCACCAGTCACGGTTCGAGGTGCCTCCACCTCCGGTTTGATGGAACGGGCATTTCGATCCGTTTGCTGTTGCTTTCTCCTCTGCCATTTCTATCCTTCAATTTCTGTGACGCGCGTTGCACGGGTCACGGGTTTTCAGAAAAAAGGGTGCGGCTATCCGCGTTTGTAGCGACATACGCAAGGTAGCACCGCGCTGCGCATAGTTCCAATAGATGGATCCGATGGATGCAATAGGATAGACCTATGGAACTGCAGCAGCTGCGTTATCTGTGCGCGATTGTCGAGACCGGCAGCTTCAGCCGTGCCGCCGAGCATTGCCACGTGGCCCAGCCGTCGCTGTCGCAGCAAATCTCAAAGCTGGAGGACGAGCTGGGGACCAGGCTCTTCGACCGGCTCGGGCGCAGCGTTCGACTCACGGATGCAGGACGAACCTTCCTGCCCCATGCGCGCAACGTGCTCCACCAAACAGAGCTGGCGCGCAGCGAAGTCGACGGCCGGCGGCGCGATGCTCGCGGAACCGTGATCGTGGGCGTCATTCCCACTATCGCCCCCTATTACATGCCGGTGCGCATCGCGGCGTTCAGAAGGCAGTTCCCCGAGTCCACGCTGCGCATTATCGAAGAAACCACTCCGGTGCTGGTGGAGAGCCTGCGCAATCTCTCCATCGACATTGCCATCCTGTCTCTGCCGCTGCGGCATCGCGAATTCGAGATTGCGCCGCTGCTCACCGAGCGCCTCTACGTGGCGCTGCCGCCCGATCATCCGCGCGCCACCGCTGCGAGCATTTCCCTGCGCGAACTGCGCGAGGAGCGCTTCGTCCTGCTGCGCGACAGCCACTGCTTCCGCGAGATCGCGCTGGCCGCCTGCCATCGCGCGCATCTCGACCCGCGCATCGCCTTTGAGAGCGGCCAGTTCAGCAGCTTGCTGGGGATGGTCGCGGCCGGAGTCGGCATCTCGCTGGTGCCGGAAATGGCCATCGACCGGCGCGCAGGCTGCCGCTACGTGCCCATTTCCGATACGAAAGCCGTGCGCACCATTGCCGCCGCGCGCCTCAGGGGTCGCTCGTTCAGCCACGTGCAGCAGGGGTTTCTGGAACACCTGGCTAAAGGCGTCGGCCCGTGCCCTGTCACTTCCAGGGCTGCAGCGGCACGGGTGAGGCAGCCACGCGATTAGTCAGGCGGGCCCCAGCCGTATACCGCCCTGTTCGGGTTTGCGACGTGATACAGACGGAAGTCGACGACGGCCTGGTAGGCGAACCTGAACCCCTCCCGGAATTGCTCGTCCGAAATCGGGCCAAGGTCAGGTTTCCGGTAGTCCGCGTGACGGCCGAGGTCAGGCGAACGATTTGCGCTCATGTCGTGATTGGCAGTGTCTTCCCCTGCGCGGAATCCGTCATGCCAGGTCTGCGAGTAGTAGCCCTGAGGCTCCTCCGGAGACCATGGCCACGGCGATGCCTGAGCGACGGCGGGGGTGGAGGCGGCAGCGGCCATGGCCAGTGCAAATCCCCACGCCATTGCCTTTCGAGTGTTCATCGTCTTGCCTCAGTATTTTGAGATGCCGGGGAGACCAAACAGGACTCCTGCGGGGTTTTCATCACCACAGCAACGAGAGGAGCCAGCTGACACCGGCCCCCTCTCTTCGTTCGGGGTTCAGAGACCCGTTGCCGCTCGTTGCCGGGGTCATTATCCGCCGTTGGCGTGGTGGTCGTAGTACATGTGATAGCCGCGCCGGAAACCCTCGCGAAAATCTGAGCGCTGATCGCGCGGCAGATCGGGATGCCGGAAATTGTCGTGGCGATCCGGATCCGGCGGGCGCCGAGCATCCACGTCGTGCCGCGCAGCCTCGATTCCATCATGGAAACCACTGTGCCACGCCTTCGGCCAGTTCCCCTGCGGTTCATCCGGCGACCACGCACCCGGCGGTGGCGGGCCATTCTGCGCATGCACAGCCAGCGACGTTCCGCCAGACAGCGCCAGGCCCAGAACCAGAGCCAGTGCGGTTTTCGATTTTCTCATTGTTTCTCCTTCACTTCGTGGGATCTGCAGCTCTCCCTGCTGGTGGGATGCAAATATGCTCCCCGCAGGCCCGGTTTTGAAAGCGAGCTTTTTCAAAGCGAGAATTTTCGCCCAAAGCAGGCAACCGTTGGCGATCTTCACGTCAGGCGCTGGCCTCGGCAGTGCCGGCTCGCGAAACGCGCAGGAGGCGATGGTCGACGCGATCAGCGAGGAAAGCTCGCTCTGCTCTCGATGGCCAGCGCATCGGCCCACTCACCCGCCGCGTCGACGAGGCAATCGGAGGGAATCGATTCCACCGTATGCGAAGACAATCCGAAACGACAGCCCAACACCCAGGCTCCGGCACGGCGCGCCGTCAGAATATCCACGCTGGAGTCGCCAATCATCAGCGTTTCGCCCGGAGCTATGCCGGCCTCAAGAATCACCGCGTTCAGTCCTTCCGGGTCGGGCTTCTTGCTGGCGAAACTGTTGCCGCCGTAAATGCGAAACATGTAGGGGCTAAGACCCAAAGCGTCGCAGATCGCGACCGATGGCCCCACGGGTTTGTTGGTGAGCACCGCCATTTTTCGCGGCGATCCATCGGCGGTTGTACGCATCGCTTCGAGCGACTCGAAAACGCCCGGATAAACGTAGGTGTAATCCAGCTTGTGCTCGCGATAGTGCGCGAGGAAATGCTGCAGGGCGTTCTCCACCAGCGGCTCATCTTCAGGATCGCCAAGCGCTCGCCGCACCAGCATACCCGCGCCGTCGCCGATGTAAGTGGCGATGATCTCCTCAGGCAGCGGCTGGCGGCCGAACTCCGTCAGCATCGCGTTGATGGAGTTGGTCAGGTCTTTGCGCGAATCGATCAGCGTTCCATCGAGATCGAAGACGATCAGCCGAATTTTCTCCGCCGGAATCGGATTCAGGATTTGCAGCATGCTTCCAGTTTAATGGGCCGTTCCACTGCGCTGTTTTTCCGATGCTGCGATATGCTCTCAGAATGCTGAAATTCTCAGGTTGCGCGCTCCTGGCTGCGGTCTGCCTCAGTTCGTCTTCCATGGCTCCTGCAATGGGCGAAGACCACTTCCCTTCCAATGAGGACATGCGTCACGTGCGTTCGATGGCGCAGCCCAGGGTCTCGCCGGATGGGCAGCAGGTGCTGATTCAGATTGCCGACGCGACCGCCGACGGCGGCAAGAGCCATCTTTGGCTCGTCGACGTCAAGGCGAATACATTTCGTCAATTGACGTTTTCGCCGAGCACCGACAAGCGCGGCGAATCGAGCGGTCAGTGGATGCCAGACGGGAACAGCATTCTCTTCATCGCGCATCGCGGCGAGCACACGCAGTTGTTCCAGCTGCCGATGATTGGCGGCGAGGCGCACCCCTTCGAGGTGAAGATCGTTCCCCCGGTGGACGAATCCACCGCGTCCGACGCGATTCCTCCGGCAAAGAAGCCCGCAGCTGGAACGGATGCAGCGAAGCCTGAACCGGTCGAGTGCGACGTCCAGCGCTACTTTATCGCGCCGGATGGGAAGCATATTGCGATTCTGGTGCGCGACCCACAAACGCCTGGCGAAAAGAAGCAGGACGACGCGAAGGCTGACGCGGTTTGGGTGAATCACGATCCCCACGGATCGCGCCTTTATCTGCTCGATCCGGCCGGTGGCAAGATTACGCCGACCGCTGTCCCGCCCGATGTACGCGGAATTTCATGGGCGCAGCAGAGCGATCGACTGCTCGCAATCGCCGAGGGCATGAACGACGCTGGCGATCTCTCCCCTGCCGGAACAGCGTGGGTTCTCTCCGTCGCCGATCCTGCCCATCCAACCCAGATCAAATCCGCCCCGGCAACCATTGGCGCAGCCGCTTGGTCGACGGATGGGAGCCACATCTTCTTCATCGCACAAAGCCAGGCCGATGCTCCCCCCGCTTATGCGGACCTCTGCGAATTGACCCTGGCCGATGGCTCGATCCACGACCTGAGCGCCGGCTTTGACGGCAGCGTCGGGCACGACGAGCCGCTTTCCGAGGAAGGCAAAGTTCTGGAATCGGCGGAGCTCGGCACCAAAACCACGCTCGTGCGCTTTGATGGCGACCGGCACGAAGCGCTGCACTTCGACACGGCGACAGTCTCTCAATTCAATACAAATGTGAAGCGCACAGCCTGGGTTTGGCTCGGCTCTTCCAGCAACCAACCGCCCGCTCTTTTCTATGCCGACAAGCTGGGCGGGACAGCAAGGACGCTGAGTACTCCCAAGCTGTTGCCGGCTGACTGGACGCAAGTGTCGTCGCAGCTGATTACCTGGAAGAACGATGCGTTCACGGTCGAAGGGCTGCTCTATCTGCCACCGCAGGCCGTGCAGCACAAGGTCCCGCTCGTCGTGGATGTGCACGGTGGCCCTACCGGCGCGTTCCAGGACAACTGGAATGCGCTGATAGAGTTTCTCCTGGGTCAGGGATGGGCCGTGCTGCGCACCAATCCGCGCGGGAGCACGGGTTACGGAGCTGCTTTCGCAGCCGCCAACAAAGACGACCTCGGCGGCGGCGACTATCGCGACATCATGGCCGGAGTCGACACCGTGCTCGCGAAATATCCCCTCGACAGCAGCAAGCTGGCGCTGATGGGTTACAGCTACGGTGGCGAAATGGCTGGGTTTGTTGAAGGCAAGACCGACCGCTTCAAGGCGATCATCAGCGGCGCGCCCGTCATCGATCAGGAGAGCGAGTACGGCACCGAGAGCGGCTCATATTACGACCGCTGGTTCTACAACGGCTATCCATGGGAGCACGCCGAGAGCGCGTGGCGGCAGAGCCCGCTCGCCAATGCGGCGCATGCCAAAACGCCCTTCCTGCTGCTGCAGGGCGAGAACGACAAGACAGATCCGCTCGGCCAGAGCCAGGAAATGTATCGTGCACTGCGACAAATGGGCGTGCAGGTGGAGATGGTGCAGTATCCGCGCGAGGATCACGGGCCGCTGGCCGGAGGCATCTTCGGATCGCCGAGCCCCGAGCCATGGCATGGTTTCGACGGACGGCAGCGCATTGTGACCTTCATCAAGAGGGCCTTCGGAGAATAACGAACCCAGGCGGAGCTAGCTGGCGAGAGAAGCTCGGATTCAGATCCGCTGCCTCTTCCAGCGTCCCTGCTTGAAGAGAATCAGGCTGGCCACGGCGATAGAGCCCTCCGCAATCACCACGGAAAGGAACGCCCCCTCGGCGCGCAGATGGACGCGCGTGGCCAGCCACCAGGCGAGCGGGATTTCGAGGACCCAGAAGCCGAAGAAGTTCACGAAGGTCGGCGTCACCGTGTCGCCCGCGCCGTTGAAGGCCTGCAGCAGGACCATGACCCACGCATACGCGATGTTCCCGCAGGCAAAGGTGCGCAGCGCTCGCGCGCCGATGGCAACGACCGTGGGGTCATTCACAAACAGGCCCACCACAGGGGTCGCATAGATAAAGAACACGACTCCCAGCGCTCCGAGAAAAAGCATGTTGTAGAGGCCGGTGCGCCAAACCGCCTGCTCGGCGCGATCCGGATGCCTCGCTCCCAGGTTCTGCCCCACCAAAGTCGCCGCGGCGTTGCTGAGACCCCACGCCGGCAAAATGAAAAACATCACAATGCGAATGGCGACGGTGTAGCCGGCAACGGCCGTTGCTCCGAAGAGCGAAACAATGCGCACCAAACCGATCCAGCTGGCATTGGCAATCGCGAACTGCAGAATGCCTGTCAATGAAACGCGCAGCAGGCGCCACAGCACTGGCACGTTGAGATAAATGTGGCGCGCAAGGATGCGGATGCGCTCCGTACCTCGCATCAGGCAGTAGAACTGGATAAGCACGCCGATGCTGCGCCCGGTGAAGGTGGCCAAAGCCGCGCCGGTGACGCCCAGATGCGGGAAGGGGCCGAGCCCGAAGATCAAGCAGGGGTCGAGGATGAAGTTGATGATGTTCGAGACCCACAGCAGACGCATGGCGATGGCGGCGTCGCCGGCCCCGCGAAAAATAGCATTGTTGAGAAACAGCATGATGATCGCGCCGCAGCCACCCAGCGCGATGCGAGCGTAACCCGACCCAATGGCGACGATGGCGGGCGAAGCGCCCATCAGGCGCAGCAGGTGCGGGGCCTCGATCCCCGCGGGGATGCCGAGCGCCAACGATATGAAAAGGCCCAGCACGATGGCCTGCACCGCGGAGATGGCAGCGTCTTCCGGATCCTTCTCGCCGATGCGGCGCGCGACCATCGCCGTGGTGGACAACGAAACACCGAGGCCGATGGAAAAGACCAGTGCCAGGATCGACTCCGTGAGTCCCACGGTGGCGACCGCGTTCGCTCCGAGGCGACCGACCCAGAAAGTGTCCACCACCGCGAAGAGCGACTCGAGCACCATCTCGAGAACCATGGGAATCGCGAGCAGCAGGATAGACCGGTTCAGGCTGCCGGCAGTGTAGTCCTGGTGCGAGCCGCGCAGCGCTTCGCGCACGGAAGCCCAGAATCCCCGTTGGGGTTCGGACTGGACAGGAACGGTCATGCGGTCAGAGAAGTGTACAGGGCGAGTTGTTTAGTGTTGAACCGATCCGCTTAAACGTTGCTTGCCTGGATCAGAAGCGTTTGCGCGGTTTCTTCTGAGGGCGCATCGGCGAAATGCAAATCGGGCAGGTCTTCGACCGCGCGCCGCAGGGATTGCTCCCAGCGCGCATGTATCGTCTGCAGCTCAGCGTCGCCATGGGTGAATTTTCGATAGCAGTCCAGGATCAGGCTGTCACGGCGATACAGAACGAGCTCGATGGGGGGCCCAATCGCTCCGTTCGAGCGCATGGTGGCGTCAAAGGAGAGCAGCGCATATTTGGCAGCGACCATCAGAGTCGTGGAACTAAACACGACGCCGCGATCGAGCAGCGGGCGCCCGTATTTGTACTCGCCCAGCTGCAGGAACGGCGACTCCTCTGTCGCGCTGATCGGATTGCCCTGGGGATAAATCATGTAGAGGGCAGGTTCTTCGCCACGCACCTGCCCGCCCAGCAGCAGATGCACGTTGAAGGAGTAGTTGTCGCGTTCCAGCGCGGCACGGTCGAGTTCCGCCACCTGGCGCACGCAGTCGCCCAGTTCGCGCGCCGCTTCATACATGCTGCTGGCGCGCGCCAGACCTTCCGCGGCGCCGAACCGGGCTTTCGCCAGGTTGATCACGGACTGGCTGAGCGAAAGGCTTCCGCTGCTGAGCACCACAAACGCGCGCTCGCCCGGCTGGCAAAACGTGTGCATCTTGCGCGCGATATTCAGATCGTCAAAGCCCGCGTTGGTGCGCGAGTCCGAGGCCATCACCAGGCCTTCCCGTGTCATGATGCCCAGACAATAAGTCATTGCGCGGTTCAGCCCCCGACGGTTTTCCAGTGCCGATAGGACATTGTGACAGCTTTCGGATACGATTCAAAGACATTCGACCAACGCTGAGAGGTACGCGCCACATCCTAAAAGCACCGTGATGCACCGTGGAGGCACGATGCTCCTTCGCCTGGGCTATGACATGCAGTTTGACATCCCCGAACCGGTCGCCTGCGTGGCTCAGCTGCGGGTTCACCCGTCACGCGTCGCGGTTCTGCTCGAGCCGGACTTCGTGCACGTGGAACCCGCGGTTCCTGTCGAGGAATACAGCGATTCGTTCGGGAATCTGTGCACGCGATTTCTGGCGCCGACCGGCACGCTGCGCCTGAAGAACGACTTCTTCTTTGAAGACCCAGGGCTCCCAGATCCCGCCAGCCCTTACGCCCTCGCTCATCCCATCGCCGAGCTTCCCCACGAGGTGCTTCGGTTTCTTCTCAGCAGCCGGTACTGCGAGGTCGACAGCCTCGCGCCAGCCGCATTCGATCTCTTCAGCAACACAGTGCCGGGATGGGGGCGCGTACAGGCCATTTGCAATTATGTCCATGCCAAAGTCGCCTTCGGCTATCAATTCGCGCGCCCTACCAAGACCGCCCTTGACGTGTTCACCGAGCGTCAGGGGGTGTGCCGCGATTTCCAGCATCTGGCCATTACCTTTTGCCGGGCGCTGGGCATTCCCGCGCGCTATGCCGCCGGCTACCTCGGCGACATCGGCGTTCCCTTAACGGACACGCCCATGGATTTCAGCGCGTGGTTCGAGGTATATCTGGAGAATCGCTGGTGGGCCTTCGATGCTCGCAACAATGTGCCGAGGATTGGGCGCATTCTAATGGCCACCGGACGCGACGCCGCCGACGTAGCATTTCTCACTTCGTTCGGCGCGGCGAACCTGAAGAGTTTCCTGGTCATTTCGGACGAGATCAAGGACCCTGCGACCCTCCAGGCAGCAGCGCAACCCAAAGCGAACACCTGAGGGCCGCTGGGCGTATACTTGCCGCTCCTCGAGAACCAACATTCAGATCGATCGAAAGGGGGCATTCGTATGCCCAGCTACCTTGTGCAAGTCGCGTACACTCCCGAAGCGATTGCCGCGTTTATCGCGAAGCCGCAGGACCGCACTGAGCCGATTCGCAAAGTGGTAGAGAAACTCGGCGGCCAGCTCGGAAAGTTGTATCTCTCCTTTGGTGATTACGACGTCGTGGGCATCTACGAGATGCCCGATAACGTGAGCGCGGCCGCGTTTGCGCTGACCATCGCCGCAGGCGGCGCCTGCAAAGGCGTGAAAACCACTCCGCTCATCACTACGGAGGAAGGGGTCACCGCGCTGAAGAAGGCCGGCGGCTCGGGCTACAAGCCGGTGACAAAAAAGTAGAAGGTGGGTTGGGAGCGTCCGGGGCCGGCAGAAGCGCCGAGCTAATGCTTCCCTGCCCCGGCGCTTTCCAGTTTTGCTTCCGCCTCCGCCATGACTTCATTGGCGTGGGCGTATTTGTCCGGATCTTCGCCGGCTTCGTTCCACAGCTTCTGCCCGTGCTGCAGCTGTTCCTGCGCCGCGCCGGAATCGATTTCCTCGGGCTTCTGCGCCGTTTCTGCCAGGATGGTCACCCGGTCGGGCAGCACTTCCACGAAGCCCCGGGCGACGCTGTAGCGCTGGACTGACCCCTGCCCCCCCGCCTCGCCCCCGTGCAGGCGCACTTCGCCAGCTCCGATTTCGGAGAGCAGTGGAGCGGCACCGTAAAGCACTTCGAAGTAGCCGTGCTTGCCCGGCACCTCCACCGCCTCCACCGTCTGATCGACGAGGATGCGGTCGGGGGTAACGAGCCGGACTTTGAGCTGGTCAGCCATTTTATTTTGTAGATGCCTTTAGTTTTTCCGCCTCTACCAGCACTTCTTCGATCGTGCCGCGCATGTAGAAGGCCTGCTCGGGAACGTCGTCGTGCTTGCCCTCGATCACTTCCTTGAAGCTGCGCACCGTATCGGCAATCTTGCAGTACTTGCCGGGGATGCCGGTAAACTGCTCGGCCACGTGGAACGGCTGAGAGAGGAATTTCTGCACCTTGCGCGCGCGCGCTACGGTGATCTTGTCGTCTTCAGAAAGCTCGTCGATGCCGAGGATGGCGATGATGTCCTGGAGATCCTTGTAACGCTGCAGAATGCGCTTGACGCCCTGCGCGACGTCGTAGTGCTCCTGCCCGACGACGCGCGCCGTGAGGATGCGCGAGGTCGACGCCAGCGGATCGACGGCGGGATAAATGCCGAGTTCCGACAGCGGGCGCGAAAGAACCGTTGTCGCATCGAGGTGAGCGAAGGTCGTGGCCGGCGCGGGATCGGTGAGGTCGTCGGCAGGCACGTACACGGCCTGCACCGAGGTGACGGAGCCGCGCTTGGTCGAGGTGATGCGCTCCTGCAGCTCGCCCATTTCCGTTGCCAGGTTTGGCTGATAGCCGACGGCGGAGGGCATGCGGCCCAGCAGCGTCGAAACCTCAGAGCCAGCCTGGGTAAAACGGAAAATGTTGTCGATGAAGAGCAGCGTGTCCGCGCCTTCCTCGTCGCGGAAATACTCGGCGACGGTGAGGCCGGTGAGGGCCACGCGCAGACGCGCGCCCGGCGGCTCTGTCATCTGGCCATAAATCAGCGCGGCTTTCGATTTCAGCGGCTCCTTCAGGTTGATGACGCCGGACTCCTGCATTTCCAGCCACAGGTCGTTGCCCTCGCGCGTACGCTCGCCCACGCCGGCAAACACGGAGAAGCCGCCGTGCTGGGAGGCAACGTTGTTGATGAGCTCCTGAATGATGACCGTCTTGCCGACGCCCGCGCCGCCGAACAGGCCGGTTTTGCCGCCCTTGAGGAACGGCTGAATCAGGTCGATGACCTTGATGCCGGTCTCGAACATCTCCTCGTGCGTGGACTGCTCGTCAAAGGCCGGAGCGGGATGGTGGATGGGCTTGCGCTGCTTCGCGTTCACCGGTCCCAAATCGTCGACCGGCTCGCCGATAACGTTGAGCACGCGGCCCAGCGTGGCCCGACCCACCGGCACGGTAATGGGGCCGTTTTGATCGATGGCCTTCATGCCGCGCACCATGCCTTCGGTCGCTTCCATGGCCACGCAGCGCACGCGCCCCTCGCCCAGATGCTGCTCCACCTCGAGGATGACGTTGATGGGAAACGGGACGGTGAACCCGTCGCTGACCACGCGCAATGCCTCGTAAATCGGGGGCATGGTGGCTTCTTCAAACTGCACGTCCACCGCGGGACCGGAAATCTGTACGACTCTGCCGATGTTTTCTGCCATATCTCTTTCGTTCTCGCTCTAGATGGCGGCTGCGCCGCTCACAATTTCGATAATTTCCTTGGTGATCGCTGCCTGACGAACGCGGTTCATGGTCAGGGTCAGCGAATCGATCATGTCGGATGCGTTGTTGGTCGCCGAATCCATCGCGGTCATGCGCGCGGCGTGCTCGGCGGCGATGGACTCCAGCGTCGCGTGGTAGATCTGCGAGGTCACATAGCGCGGCAGGACGTCGGCGAAAATCTCCTGCGGCGGCTGCTCGTAAATGTAGTCAACCTCGGCGGTGCCAAAATTCTTCGCTTCGTCTTCGAGCTGCTTCTCCGCGGCCTCCGCCTCGTGCGGATACAGGCTGACACCCGCCGACAGCGCGGCTTCCGCAGCGCGCTCGCGCTCTTCAAGCGTCGGCTCCTCCGCTCGTTCCACTTCATGGACGGTGAGCGAGAGAATTGGCAGCACACGCTCAACCACGACGCGCTGCTGGATCACCGATTTGAACTCGTTGTAGACCAGATACGCTGCGTCGATTTCCTCGTGCGTGTAGAGGGCGATGATTTCGTCCGATACGTCGCGGATCGTGTCGTAGTGGATCTTCTCCAGAACGCCCGTCGGCCCGGCCAGCACTTCGACCTGGCTGGCGCGCGTACGCTCCGGGCGCTGCGTCTCTTCGGTAGCCTCACTGAACTGCGCCGCCGGATAACGCCGCCGGAACAGATCGCGCCCTTTGCGGCCGATGGCCTCGATGTCGATTTCCTTGTCGCCATTTTCGGCGATGAAATTCGCCGCCGCTTTGAAGATGTTGGTGTTGAACGCGCCTGCAAATCCCTTGTCGCCGGAAACAACCACCAGCAGGATGCGCTTCTCGGGCCGCGTGAGCAGCAGCGGATGGCGGCATTCCCCGGTTTCCGGATCGTAAATCTCCGCGCGGCGCTTCAGCGATTCGAGCACGCTGGCCAGCATGGACGCATAGGGACGCGCCGACACCGCCCGCTCCTGCGCGCGGCGCAGCTTGGCCGCCGAAACCATCTTCATGGCTTTGGTGATCTGCCGCGTGTTCCGCACGCTGCGGATGCGGCGCCGTAAATCGAGGACGTTGGCCATGGGTTTTTAGTGCGCCGCGACCGGCTGCTCGGCTTTCTGCTCCTGCTCCTTCTTCTTTTCCGGCTCGGCCGCGGGTTTGGCCGGACCGCCCTTTGCCCCCTCCTGTTCGGAGAGGAAGTTCGCCTTGTACTCCTTCAGCGCCGCGTGGATGCGGTTGCGCAGATCGTCGTCGAGCGCCTTCTTCGTGGCAATGTCGCTCAGAAGCTGCGACTGCGCGGAATCCAGATACGGATACAGCCCATCCTCGAAGGCGCGAATCTGCTCGACCTGCAGGTCGTCCAGGTAGCCCTGGGTTCCGGAGAAGAGGATGATCACCTGCTTCTCCGCCGTCAGTGGGTGGAACTGCGGCTGCTTCAACAATTCGCTCAGCCGCTTCCCGCGATTGAGCTGGTTCTGCGTGATTTTGTCCAGATCGCTGCCGAACTGGGAAAATGCCGCCAGTTCGCGGTACTGGGCGAGGTCGAGCTTCAAAGTGGATCCCACCTGCTTGATGGCCTTGATGGCCGCGGAGAATCCTACGCGCGAAACCGAGAGGCCGACGTTGACGGCGGGCCGCTGGCCGGAGTTGAAGAGGTCGGTTTCGAGGAAGATCTGACCGTCGGTGATCGAAATAACGTTCGTGGGAATGTAGGCCGAAACGTCGCCCGCTTGCGTCTCGATGATGGGCAGCGCGGTCAGCGATCCGCCGCCGTTCGCGTCGCTCAGCTTCGCGGCACGCTCCAGCAAGCGTGAGTGAAGATAGAAGACGTCGCCGGGATACGCTTCGCGGCCCGGCGGGCGGCGCAGCAGCAGAGAAATCTCGCGATAGGCGATCGCGTGCTTGGAAAGATCGTCGTAGATGATGAGTGCGTGGCGACCCTTGTCGCGGAAATATTCGCCCATGGCACAGGCCGCGTAGGGAGCCAGATACAGCATGGGCGCCGGCTCTGACGCCGACGCAGCGACCACGATGGTGTGGCCCATGGCGCCGTACTCGTCGAGGGTCTGCACCACACCCGCAATCGAGGAGCGCTTCTGCCCGATCGCGCAGTAGATGCAGATCAGGTCGTTTTTCTCGTTGTTGATGATCGAGTCGAGCGCGACGGCGGTCTTGCCCGTCTGGCGGTCGCCGATGATCAGCTCGCGCTGACCGCGGCCGATGGGGATCATGGAGTCGATGGCCTTGAGGCCGGTCATCATCGGCTCGCGCACCGGCTGCCGAGCGATCACGCCGGGCGCCAGCCGCTCCACGGGCAGCATGTCGCGGGTCTGGATCGGGCCCTTATCGTCGATGGGCTGGCCAAGTGCGTTGACCACGCGGCCAATCATCGCGTCGCCTACCGGCACGCTGAGAATCTTGCCCGTGCGCTTGACCTGGTCGCCTTCGCGAATCTCGGTGTAGTCGCCGAGCAGCACGCAGCCCACCTGATCCTCTTCGAGGCTCATCGCCAGTCCGGCGATATCGTGCGGGAACTCCAGCAACTCGCCGGCCATGACCTTGTCGAGCCCGTGCAGGCGCGCGATGCCGTCGCCCAGGGTGATCACGGTACCGACTTCGTCGACGCGCATCTTCGCGTCGTAGTTGGCAATCTGCTCCTTCAGGAGCGCGGTTATTTCGTCTGCTTTGATTTGCGCCATGCTTTTCTGTTCCTGGTCTTTCTCTGAATCCTGTCTGATTTAGATTCGTTCCGCTGCGCGAATCGATTCCTCTAGCTGGTGGTCAATTCTTCCCTCAGCCGATCCAGCCTTCCACGCACCGAACCGTCATAAACCGTGCTGCCCACCTGCACCACCGCCCCGCCCAGCAACGACTTGTCTTCCTCGAACTGCGCCTCCACCGTACCGCCGGTGAGAGCCGCGATTTGCTGCTCCAGCTCGGTTCTCTCGTTGGCGTCCAGCTTCCTCGCGGAGATCACCTTCGCCTCGGAAATTCCCAGCCGCTGGTTGACTTCGCGCCGGAACTCCGCAACCACATCGTCCAGTCCCGCGATGCGATCGTTCCGGATCAGCACGGCGATGAAGTTGCGCGTCTGCTGCGCCATTTTGAGCTTCGCATTCAGCTTGTCGAGCAACTCGATTTTCTGCTCCAGAGGAAACGACGGATCGAGGAAAAATTCCCTCAGCTCGCGGCTCTCGTGCCATGCCCCGGCGAAATCGCCGAGCTGCCGCTGCATGTCTTTCGCGTTCAGCTTCTGCTCGAAAACCACATCGGCGAAGGCGCGAGCATAACGGGAAACAAAGCTCGCCATTTATGCCTCCCCTCCGGAATCCTTCAGGGACTTGCCAAATTCCCTTACCAGCGCGCGGTCGGTGTCGGTCGAAAGCTGAATCCGGCGCATCGCATTATCGATCGCCAGATTGGCAGCAAATTTCTTCAGATCCCGCTGCGCCGCGGCCTGCGCCGCCCCGATCTCCTGCTCGGCGGAGGCGATAATGCGCTCCCGCTCGGTTTCGAGAGCCGCGTGAATGCGCTGCTCATCGGTGACTGCTTCCTGCTCCACCTGCTGCCGGATCGCGTCGATCTCCGAATCGAGCCGCAGCAGCCGCGCTTCCACCTCGGCCAGCCGGCGGTTGGCATCGTCCGTAGCCAGCCTCGCCTGGATCAGCTCCTTTTCCAGCGTTTCCGACCGCTTGCGGAGCATCTTCGGGACCACTTTCCACAGGAAGATGGCGATCGCGAGGATCAGAACTGCGGAATTGAGGTCCTCGAAAATCTGCGCCACCGTTTCGGTTTTCAAATGGACGAAGCGCGCAATGGCATTCACCGTGCTGGAGTGCCGGTACTGCTCGACGTCGGAGCTCGTCTCGGGCTCGTCCATGTGCTCGCCGCCCCCGGCCCAGGATTTCCCCTGCTTCGCAGACGGAGAGTCATTGGTGGCCTGGGCATGCAGCTGCACCGCCGGCCCGGCCAGCAGGGCCGCGAAAAGCACCGCGCTCAGGCATCGAGTGAGGGTTTTCAACGGGAACTCTCCGCAGCCGCCGGAAGAACCGCGGCAAGAACCTGGGCTGCTAACTGGCTGGCGGAAGCCTCGATCTGCCGGCGGGCATCCACGCTCTGCGCCTCCAGGGCAGCCTGCGCGGCCTGGACACGCTGCTGGGCCACTTGCCGGGCGGCGACCAGAGCGGCTTCCCGCTCGGCGTTCCACTGCTGGATGCGCTGCTCCCGGCGCCGGAAGATCTCCGCCCGCGCCGCCCGCAACTTCGCCTCGTATTCCTGGGACCGGACGTCGGCCTGGCCGATCGCCTGGCGCGACTTTTCCAGCGCCCCGGCGGTTCTTTCTTCCCGCTCCGCGCGGGTCTCCATCAGGCGGCCGTACAGGATGTACCGATACGCCAAAACCAACGTAATGAAAAGGATCAGGGTCGGTATCGCACCGAGCGCAAGTTCACCAAGTTGTTGCAGCAATTCATTCATGGATTGGCCGGCGGTGGCAGTCGGGAACGACTGAGAAGGCTCAGGTGGAACTCTTGGTTCTAACAGAGGTAAAAAATCGGTGTCAAATGACGAAAGACACTTACTTTTGCACCTCGTACTCTCACTTCCAGCCTACACGTTCCGGCCTGCAGGACGCATCCGAAAAATCATCATCTGCGCCCTTGACCTGCGCCGGTTCCGGCGTATTATGGAAATACCACCTCGACCCGGATCAGGGTCGGCGAACCGGGTGATCGGAGATACCCACCACTCTCCATCATCCGGTTTGTCATTTCCGGAACAAAATTGCTACCGCGCCGCGTGCCGGAAACGCCGGTAGCGTCCCAGCAGCGACGCAGGTCCGGTTACTATCATGCGGACCAGATTTCCTTCGTACTCCCGTTCGCGGATTACCGCGCCTGCCTCGAGCGCAGCCAGCACGTCTCCTTCCGATTGGGGAATCTGAAACCGCTGTTCGAGGATCGGATCCTGCACCAGCTCTTCATCCAGCCGCTCCATCAGCGTTTCGAGTCCGGTGTGCTGTATTGCGGAGATCGCGATGGCTTCCCCCGCGCCAGCCGCCAGCGCTGCGCATTCCTCTTCGCTCAGCAGGTCGACCTTGTTCAGAACCTCCAGCCGCGGCTTATTGAGCACGTCCAGTTCGCCAAGGACCTTCTCGACTTCAGCTTTGTGCTCATCGCGCATCGGGCTGGACGCGTCGCGCACATGCACGAGAACCTCGGCTTTCCGCACTTCTTCCAGCGTCGCGCGAAATGAGGTGACCAGCGTATGCGGCAAGTCGCGAATGAAACCCACGGTGTCCGACAGCAGCACTTTTCTGCGGCTGGGCAGCTGAATCGCGCTCAGCTTGGGATCGAGCGTAGCGAACATGCGCGCCGACTCGAGGACGCCTGCTCGGGTGATGGCGTTGAACAGCGTGCTCTTGCCCGCATTGGTATAGCCGACCAGCGCGACCGTCGGCACCGGGACTGACTCTCGCCGCTGGCGCTGTTGCGTGCGGATCCGCCGCACCGCCTCGAGTTCCCTGCGAAGTTGCAGGACGCGCCGCTGAATACGCCGACGGTCTGTTTCCAGCTGCGTCTCGCCGGGTCCGCGGGTGCCGATGCCGCCGCCCAGCTGCGACATGGCCTTGCCGCGTCCGGTCAGCCGCGGCAACATGTACTCCAGCTGCGCCAGCTCCACCTGCAGCTGGCCTTCGCGCGTCCGCGCATGCCGGGCAAAAATGTCAAGGATCAGCTGGGTCCGGTCGATGACTCTGCAAGGCAGAGCGTTCTCTAGGTTGCGCAGCTGGGTGGGGCTCAAATCGTGGTCGACAATGGCGACGTCCGCCTGCGTGGAGGCCGCGACCGCGGAAATCTCTTCGACCTTGCCGCTGCCCACCAGGGTCGCAGGGTCGGCTTTGGGGCGATGCTGCTCCACCTCGGCCGCAATGCTGGCCCCGGCGCTGATTACCAGCTCGCGGAATTCCGCCAGATGCGAGTCTTCGTCGCGAAGGGCCGGATGCAGGGTTGGAGTCGATGCAGCCGCATCGCGCGCCTGAGCAGCGCCGCGAGTCAGGGCTTTCCTCGGCGGTCCGATGACGACCGTGACCAGCAATGCCCGTTCCGCGGTCGTTCCGGTCGCGTTCACTGGCATCGAACTGCGTCGCGCCTGGCTTCCGGGCCCGTCAGGAGCCGGATGCCTCCTGCACTGCCTGTGGTGGCGTGATGGCCACAGGTCCCGCCTGCGCGGTATGCGGCGGACGATGTTCTCCGTGCAGTACCGAGCGGGTGCTCACCACGGTTGAGATGGCGTGTTTGAAAATCAGCTGCTCCTGGCTGTTGTTCTCCAGCAGCACGGAGTACTTGTCGAAGGAGCGGATCTTTCCGGTGAGCTTCACTCCGCTGACCAGATAAATCGTAATCGGGGTCTTGTCTTTGCGAACGGTATTCAGGAATGTGTCCTGAATGTTCTGCGCCGGCTTGTTTTCCATGAGCCGATCTCCTTTGCCCTTTGATTTGACTCGACGGTGAAACTGCAACAGAAAAAACTGCAGCGAAGCCAAAATGGTGGCGCCGCACCCACCGTCAAGGTGTGCTATCACGATAGGTGTTGCGGACCGTTTTCGCAACTTCCGGCCCGTTCGAGGGAACCCTGCCGGCGCTGCGCAGCCCCCCGATCCGAATCCCGGCCCCGGACCCGGCCGCGCTGCGGAATAGGCCTATTTGTGGCGCTTGCGGTGAGATTTCTGGTGATGCTGGGAGCTTCTGGCGGCCACCAGCGGTCGCGGCGGCTGATCCCCTGCGCGATGGACCACGACGCCATCCATGCGGAAGCTCTCGGTGGCCGTATCGCCCGGCTTCACCGTGCCCGTCTGCGCATCGAGGGCAGGCTGACCGCCGACGGCAACTCTGAAGGAGAATGTGGGGGTCTCCTGATTCGCAGGAGAGGCTGCGCTCACCGTCACCGGCAGATATCCGTCCAGATTGCGCTCCCGATACGCCGTCTCGTAGCGGTGCTTCTTCGTGTTCCAGGTGTAAACCCGCACCTGATCGAAGTCGTACGGGAGGCCGTCTTTGTACGGCGCGAGCACCGCAATGTATTCCGGAACCTGATTCCCCGGCACGTTGGCATCGGCATCGGTCACTTTGCGGACGACGTAGGCGCCGACAATCTTCTGGCCCTCCGCCAGCCCGGCGATGGCGTCCGGCACATCCTCATCGAGGGTGCGGGCGCGCACCCAGCCCACGTGACCGGCGCTATCCCGGATCAGCCAATAGTCCTCAAGATCGGGGGGTGGCGGCGGCGGCGGCGGTCCGGGGTTCGCCCGGCTCACCGGCTTCTCCACCGGCAGGGGCAGAGCCTGCGGAGCCTCCGGCTTAGGCACGGAGGCCCGCATCAGCAGCTGCAGCTTGTCGTTTTCCGGCAGGAGGTAAAAGCGGTCCGAGGTCCTTCCCGGGGCGTCGCGGAGCCAGTAATCGTCGCGCAGAACCGCCGTGGCCACCACCGGGTCGTTCGCATTGTTCTTTTCCAGCGCCGTGAACTTGTCGTAGACCTGCTGGTCGATCACGCCGTGATCCTCGATCCAGCCAACCTCGCCCTTTTCGGTTTTCACCTTCAGGAATCGCCGGCCATGCTCGACCACCTGCAGCCGCTGCCCATTGGCTACCTCCGCCACGCGGTTGCTGACCGCGGCCACGCGATCGCGCAGGTACGTCCCCCTGGCCCAGACATAAACGTACTCATGAGCCTGGTGGGGAACGAGACGCCCGCATCCCGTGGCCAGAGCAAGTCCGGCCAGCAGGAGCCCAGGGAGCAATCCGGCGACAAAACGGCGCGAAAAGGGAGAGGAATTCAGCATTGCAAAAGGCTTTCAGCCCGTCTTTTGATGGCGCGGGTTACCAAAAGGATACATCCATCGGGACGGACACCGAGCTTAGCCGAAAGTTGCACACGTTACTTTCAGTGTTCGGCTCTCAGTCGAGCGCCAGGCTCGCTTCCCGCGAACCGCTTTTCGCTCGCTTTTTCTGATCACTGATCACTGTCGTCACTGTGGTTTGGGCGTTAGCCGCACAAACCTGGGCGCCAGCTCTTCCCATTTCGACAGCAGCCAGTACGCCCGCGTGCTCGCCGTCTTCTCTCCATGCAGTTGGACCAGGCCGAGAATGCTCTCCTTCGCCTCGGCATCCAGCGTGTCGTACGGGTCCGGCGTCAGGAACCCAGCGTGGTATTTCTGCTTCGACAGAAAACTTCCATCCTCATCGAAGACCCAGGCTTCGCCGCCGGTCATGCCAGCGCCGAAGTTCATCCCCGTCGCACCCAGAACCGCGACCAGGCCACCGGTCATGTACTCGCAGCCGTGGTCGCCCACGCCTTCGACGACCGCCAGCGCGCCGGAATTCCGAACAGCGAAGCGCTCGCCCGCGCAGCCGGCGGCGAACAGCGCACCGCTCGTCGCACCATACAGCGCGACGTTGCCGAGAATCGTGTGCAGCTCCGGCTGCAGTGCCGCGCGTCCCTGGCCACGCAGGATGATCTCCCCACCCGACAAGCTCTTACCGACAAAATCATTAGCCAGTCCTTTAAGGATGAGTTGCATTCCGGGAACCGCAAAAGCTCCGAAGGACTGCCCCGCTTCTCCCGTCAGCCGGAAGATCAGCGGCGCATCCGAAGTGAGTCCCGCTGATTGCAGCATCGCCAGTTCCCCGGCTAGCCTCGCGCCAAAGGTCCGATCCTCATTCGCGATCAGGGAGTCGACCAGGTACGGTTCCCCTGCCTTGTACGCCGCCACGCCAGGCTCAACCCACGCATCGTCGATCGGCGCGTGATCCTCCGGCCGCAGATTCCGTTTCCCCTGCCAGTGCCGCACGCCAGCTTGGCCACCATCCGCGGGAGCTGCAAGCATGGGCCCCAGATCGAGACAACCGTCGAAGCGCGTTTGCTCCAGCAAATCCGTCCGGCCGATCGCCGCGTTCAACGAGGGCAGCCCCAGCTCCGCCAGCAGCGCGCGAATCTCGCCCGCCAGCCCTTCGAAGAACCGAATCAGATGCTCGGCTTTGCCGCGGAACTTCGCCCGTAGTTCCGGTTTCTGCGTCGCAATTCCGGTTGGACACGTATTGAGATGACACTGCCGCGCCATATCGCAGCCGAGCGCGACCAGCACCGCCGTCCCGAAGGCGTATTCATCCGCGCCCAGCATCGCAGCCACCACAATGTCGCGCGCCGTCCGCAGCCCACCGTCGCAGCGCAGGCGCACGCGTTCGCGCAGGCCGTTGCGGATCAGCACTTGCTGCGCCTCCGCCAGGCCCAGCTCCCACGGATTGCCCGCGTACTTGATGCTCGAGAGCGGCGACGCGCCGGTCCCGCCATTGTGCCCGGCAATCACGATGTAGTCGGCGTACGCCT
>Ga0182024_10001891_pt1 | contig 52815 bp, 54 predicted proteins | sample P32metaG_FD_120480 | JGI IMG/M metagenome (GOLD analysis project Ga0182024, IMG submission 120480) | Permafrost microbial communities from Stordalen Mire, Sweden - P3-2 metaG (Illumina Assembly) | ecosystem: Environmental > Terrestrial > Soil > Wetlands > Permafrost | place: Sweden: Stordalen... | reverse complement strand
TCGGTCACGGGTTCGTACGGGTCAGAGAACGCCGGGCGGCTTGCGCCGGGCTGCCGCGCTCTCCCGGGCCCGGCTCACGGCACCCAGCAGGATGAGCAGACCACCCACCAGAGCCACAAACCATCCGTAGTCGATGCTTATCTCGCCCGGCGGCGAGCCCGGCTTGTCGATCAGCCCGCGGAACGCGGTCAGGGTCAGTGCGGTCAGCGCCGTCACCGCGGTCAGCTCCCCCCGCGGCCAGGACAGCGCGTGGCCGCGGATGATGATCCAGGCCAGGATGGCCGGCGCCGCCGCGGCGATCAGCAATAGGAAGCGCAGGAACTCCAGCGAGCTCCAGGCGGTGCACGAGGTGTGCGGACCGCGGCAGCTGTTCAGCGTGGCGTACTGGTTACCCAAGCTGTACCAGGCCAGGAACACCGAGACCCCCAGGAGGATCCCACCGACCACAGCCAGCGCCTCCCCCCTGTCCAGCTGTTTGAAGTCCATCGGCCCGGCAGCCTACTTGCTTTCCTGAGTGGTCTGTAGCGTTCGCCGCCCATGACTCCCGTGACCTTCAGGCAGCTTCTCCCCGAGCCGGCCGACGTCGATCCCGACACGCTGATCGGCGCCCTTGACCTGGGCCAGGACGCCTCCGAGGCGCGCCCGTACACGCTGGCCAACTTCGTGGCCAGCGCGGACGGCAGCGTCACCTTTGAGGGACGCTCGAGGTCGCTCGGCGACGACGGCGACCGGGCCATGTTCCATGCGCTGCGTGAGCACGTGGACGGCGTCGTGGCCGGCACCGGCACGCTCAGAGCCGAGCGCTACGGGCGGATCCTGGGCAAGAAGGAGCGCCGCCAGCGCCGGATCGACAACGGCCGTACGCCAGAGCCGCTGGCCTGCGTGATCACCCGCAGCGGCGACCTGCCGCTGGACATCCCCCTGTTCGCAGAGCCCGAAGCCGAGGTCGTCGTGTTCTCACCGGTCCAGCCACCCCTGGGCGGGGTGGCCGCCCACGTGCACGTCGAGCATTACGACGCCGCGGCCGAGCGGCCGCTCACGCAGATCATGGGCCTGCTCAGACAGCAGTACGGCGTGCGCAGCCTGTTGTGCGAGGGCGGCCCCACCCTGTTCGGTTTGCTGCTCCGCGAGCAGCTGGTCGATGAGCTGTTCCTGACCCTGGCGCCGAAGCTGGCCGGCGGCTCGACCGGCCCCACGATGGCCACCGGCACACCGCTGGCCGAGCTGGCCCCGCTGCAGATCCGCTGGCTGCTCGAGCGCGACGCCTCGCTATTCGTGCGCTACGCCCTGTAGGCCAAGGGTTGCCACCGACCCGGCCTGCCGGAAGGCCAGTTATGCGACCATCTGACGCATGGGCCACGTAACCCAGCCGAGCATCACGGCGTCGGCAGCCGACGCCGTGGCTGCCCTCCAGGAGAGCCGGGAGCGGACACTCGAGCTGGTCGGCGGACTGTCCTCCGAGGAGCTGGAGGCCACTCACTCGCCGCTGATGAGCCCGCTGGTGTGGGACCTCGCCCACATCGCCGCCTTTGAGGATCTGTGGCTGGTACACCGCTTCGGCGAGCTGCCGCTGCTCCTCTCCGAGGAGCTGATGGATGCCTACGACGCGTTCGAGACCCCGCGAGCCCGGCGCGGGTCGATCGAACTGCTGCGCCATCATGAGGCGCTCGACTACCTGGAGCAGGTCCGCTGCCGGTCCCTGGAGGTGATCGACGACCGCGGCGTCGGCGACGGCATCCTCCACGAGCTGGTCATCCGCCACGAGCAGCAGCACGGCGAGACGATGCTCCAGACCCTGCAGCTGGCGCGCCTGCCCGGCTACCGACTCGCGACATCACAGGACTCTCGCCCGGCGCCATTCTCAACCTCCGGCGCACTGAGCGGGCTGGAGTTCGTAGAAGTGCCGGCCGGCGAGGCGCTGGTCGGCGCTCCGGCCGCCGGCTTTGCCTACGACAACGAACGTCCGCGCCACCGCACCGACGTCCGTGGCTACCTGATCGCCAGGGCGCCGGTCACCAATGCCAGCTACCTGACGTTCGTGGAGGGCGGGGGCTACGAGCGCCGTGAGTGGTGGTCAGACGAGGGCTGGGCCTGGAAGGAGGAGTACGACATCACGCGACCTGGAGCGTGGACGCGCGACCTCGACGGTGAGTGGCGACTCGGAGACCTCCAGCCACTCCACCCCGATCGGCCCGTCGTCCACGTGTCCTGGTTCGAGGCCGACGCCTTCGCCCGAGCCCACGGTGCCCGCCTACCGAGCGAGCCGGAGTGGGAGAAGGCGGCGACCTGGGACCAGGAGCGCAGTCAGCGCCTGCCCAATCCGTGGGGAGAGGCGCCGACCGAGCCCGGCCGGCACGCCAACGTCGACCACTACGCACCCGGTCCCCTGCCCGTGCAGTGCCATCCGCAGGGCGCCTCCTCCTACGGGTGTCTGGGCATGATCGGCGACGTCTGGGAGTGGACGGCCAGCCGCTTCGACGGCTATCCCGGCTTCCAGGCCCATCCCTACCGGGAGTACTCCGAGGTGTTCTTCGGCCAGGATTACCGCGTGCTGCGCGGCGGCTCCTGGGCCACCCGGGCCAGGGTGGCCACGCCGAGTTTCCGCAACTGGGACCACCCCCAGCGGCGGCAGATCTTCTCTGGCCTCCGGCTGGCGAGGGACCTGTGACGACGCTGGTCAACAGCGAGGCAGTGACGATCGAGTCCTGGCTGTCAGAGACCGAGGAGCGCTCGCTGGCCTACGACGTGCTGGACGGCCTCACCCGGCCGTTCAAGGAGATCCCGGCCAAGCACTTTTACGACACGCGGGGGTCGGAGCTGTTTGAGCAGATCTGCGATCTCCCCGAGTACTACCCCACCCGCACCGAGACGACGATCCTGCAGGAGCGCGCGGCCGAGATCGTCGCCGCCACCGGCGCGGGCGAGTTGGTGGAGTTGGGCGCCGGCGCATCGGTCAAGGCGCGGATCCTGCTCGACGCCATGGAGCAGGCGGGCACGCTGAGCCGCTACGTGCCTCTGGACGTCTCCGAGTCGTGCGTTCGCGACGCGGCCGAGCGGCTGATCAGGGACTACGAGGGGCTGCGGGTGCACGGGGTGATCGGAGACTTTGAGCGCCATCTGCCCCATGTCCCGGCGCCGGAGCCGGGGACGCCGCGGCTGATCGGTCTGCTGGGTGGAACGATCGGCAACTTCCCACCCGGGTCGCGGCGGCGCCTGCTGCGCAACATCGGCGAGCTGCTGGGTGAGGAGGACCGTCTGCTGCTGGGAACCGACCTGGTCAAGGACCCGAACGTGATCGAGGCCGCCTACGACGACGCCCAGGGCATCACCGCCGAGTTCAACCGCAACGTGCTGCACGTGATCAACCGCGAACTGGGCGCCGATTTCCATCCGGACTGGTTCGAGCACGTGGCCTTCTTCGATCGGCGCCACGAGTGGCTCGAGATGCGCCTGCGAGCCCAACGGCCGTGCACCGTGCTGATCGCCGACGTGGGCCTGCGCGTCGACTTCGCGGCCGGCGAGGAGCTGCGCACCGAGATCAGCGCCAAGTTCACCCAGCGCCGCCTCCAACAGGACTTCGCGGCGGCCGGACTGCGCCTGGACGGCTGGTTCGTCGACGCGGACGACCGGTTCGCGCTGTCCCTGGCGGCTCGGGCTTGATCGGGCGGAGCCCCGCGAAGCCCGGGCGCGCGGCCTCACCGGCCCAAGATGGTTGATTCCACACCCGCGCGTGCCGGAGCCGCTAGGACAGCCGCTCCACCAGCATCGCCTGGCCCATCCCGCCGGCCACGCACATCGACTCGATCCCGTAGGTCCCGCCGGTGGCCCGCAGTCCGTTGAGCAGCGTGGTCATGATCCGCGCGCCGGTCATTCCGAACGGGTGCCCCAGCGCGATCGCCCCGCCGAACGGGTTGAGCTTGTCCTCGGGGATCCCCAGATCATCCCGGCAGGGGACGATCTGCGCGGCGAATGCCTCGTTGATCTCGACGATGTCGATGTCCTCGATCTTCATCCCGGTCTGCTTGAGCAGCGCTTGGATGGCCGGGATCGGGCCGAGGCCCATGATCTCAGGGCGGATCGCCGCCACCGTCGAGGCGATGATCCGCGCCTTCGGCTCAAGGCCGAGCGAGCGTGCCCTCTCGTCGGACATGACCAGCACTGCCGCCGCCCCGTCGTTCAGCGGGCAGGCGTTGCCGGCGGTCACGGTGCCGCCGGGCCGGAAGGCCGGCTTGAGCTGGGCCAGCACCTCCAGGGTGGTGCCGGGACGGGGACCGTCGTCCCTCTTGACCACCGTCTCGGGCACGTCGATCTCGTTGCCCTGCTTGTCGGTGTCCTTGTGCGCGGGCACGGTGACCGGGACGATCTCGGGGTCGAAATGCCCAGAGTCGCGGGCCTCCACGGCCCGGTTCTGGGAGATGACCGCCCATTCGTCCTGGGCCTGGCGGCTGACGTGGCAGCGCTCGGCGACGTTCTCGGCGGTCAGACCCATCGGGATGTAGACGTCGTAGACCGAGCCCTCGGAGCCGTTCAGCTTCGGATGCTTGGCCTCATCCATCATCCCCGCCCCCACGCCGGCCCGGGAGACCGCCTCGACGCCGGCGGCGATGTACTGATCACCCTCGCCGGCCCGGATCGCGTGGGCGGCCATCCGGATCGTCATCAGCGAGGAGGCGCAGAAGCGGTTGACCGTGCAGCCGGGCACGTGGTGGTCAAGCCCGGCCAGCAGCGCCGCGTTGCGCCCGATGTTGTAGCCCTGCTCGCCGATGCCCGACGCCGCCCCCATCAGCACGTCGGTGGTGTGGCTGAAATCGACGTCCGGGTTGCGCTCGATCAGCGCCCGGATTGGCGTGGCGGCCAGTTCATCGGCTCGCACCGACTTCAGCGACCCCTTGACGGCACGGCCGATCGGGGTGCGGATGGCGTCGACGATCACTGCTTCGGGCATGGGTGACTCCTCGGGTTCGGGGGGCGGCGGCGGACTCTACGCAAGCCGCTTACCCGTGAGCGCGGCGTGATCCGCGATCTGGCGGGCGAACTCGGCGAACTGAGAGGCGCTCAGCTGCTGAGGGCCGTCGCACAGGGCGGTCTCGGGGTCCTCGGCGATTTCCACCAGCAACCCGTCGGCCCCCACCGCAGCGGCCGCTCTGGACAGCGGCCCGACCAGCCGGCGGTCCCCAGCGGCGTGGCTGGGATCGACGATCACCGGCAGGTGGGTGTGGAGCTTCAGCCAGGGGACGGCGCTCAGATCGAGCGTGAAACGGGTGGCCGTCTCGAACGTCCGGATCCCGCGCTCGCACAGGATCACGGCCTCGTTGCCCTCCTTGAGGACGTAGTCCGCGGCCATCAGGAGCTCCTCCACGGTGCTGGACAGCCCCCGCTTGAGGAGCACCGGCTTGCCCAGCTGTCCCGCCACTTCGAGCAGCGCGTAGTTCTGCATGTTGCGGGCGCCGATCTGCACGACGTCGGCGTACTCGGCCACCAGCTCGGCGTGATGGGTGTCGAGCAGCTCGGTGACCACAGGCAGGCCGGTTTGCGCTCTCGCCTCGGCCAGGATCTCCAGCCCGGCCTGGCCGAGTCCCCGGAAGGCAAATGGCGAGGTACGCGGTTTGAAGGCGCCGCCCCTGAGCATCGAGGCGCCCGCGCCGGCCACAGCCTGGGCCACGGCTAGCGTCTGCTGGCGCGACTCGACCGTGCAGGGCCCGGCGATCAGGCAGAACGTCTCACCGCCCCCGACAGTCCGCCCGGAGATGTCCAGCACGGTCGGCTCGTGGTGGGCCAGCTCGGAGGAGGCGAGCTTGTAGGGCCGGGAGATCGGCACCACGCGGTCCACGCCGGGCATGCCCTCCAGTCCCAGCTCGGCCACGCCCTGGGGATCGCCGATCGCTCCGATCGCCGTGGTCAGCTCGCCGGGCATCACCAGGACGTGCAGGTGACCGACCGCCTCCAGGCGCGCCCGCACGGCCGCGATCTCGGCCTCGCCGGCGTCGGGTGTCATGACGATCATCATCAGACTGATAACCCGGGGTGTCTCCGGGCCCGATTACAGCCCGAGGCCGCGGACGCCCTTCTCGTCCCAGCCCAGGTGATGGGCCAGCTCGTGGCGCACGGTGCGCTGCACCTGGGCCCGCAGCTGCGCCGGGTCGTGGCCGAAGTCGCGCAGGAGCGTGTCCTTGAAGATCACGATCCGGTCGTGGAAGTGGTCCCGCGCCACGGTGTCGCCCTGGTAGAGCCCGTAGGCCCGGCGGCGGGCGCCGCCGTCGGAGACGACCACGGCCACGTGCTCGAGCGCGCGGTGGAACTCGAGCGGCAGATCGTCCAGCGCCGAGCGGACCAGGGCCCTGAAGTCCTCATCGCCCTCCAGGTAGTCCACCTCGTCCTCGGTGTCGTCCGGATCCCAGTCCTCGGGCCCGTCCCAGTCGGGCTCATCGCCGGCCGCCAAGCGCTCGCTGCGCTGAACCAGCGCCTCGAAGTCCTGCTCGGATTCGGGGTCGCGCCATCCGGCCAGCCGGATCAGGGCGATGATCACCGCGCCTCCCACCACCGCTGCCCCCAGACCGAACACGGCCAAGCCCTGGAGCAGCCGCACAGCCAGCGAGTCGCTGAACCCGGCGATCAGGCTGATCGCGCCCAGTGAGATGGTCACTGCCGCCACCGCACAGAGCAGGATGCGTCGCGAATTCGGGGGCGTCCATTGCATCGCCGGGCGCCCTCCGAGCTACCTCATGGTGCGGGCGATCACGAGCCGCTGGATCTCGTTCGTCCCCTCGTAGATCTGGGTGATCTTGGCATCGCGCAGCATCCGCTCCACCGGATACTCCTTGACGTAGCCGTAGCCGCCCAGCACCTGGACCGCCTCGACCGTGACCTTCATGGCCACGTCGGAGCAGAACAGCTTGGCCATGGCCGAGTACTTGCCGATGTCCGGATCGCCCCGGTCGACCTTGGCGCACGCCTGATAGAGGAGCTCACGGGACGCCGCGCATTGAGTCTCCATGTCGGCCAGCTTGAACTGGATGGCCTGGAAGCTGTTGATCGGCTTGCCGAACTGACGCCGCTCGCGCGCGTAGGCCGCCGCGTAGTCGGTGGCCCCCTGGGCGATGCCGAGCGCCTGGGCGGCCACGCCCAGACGGGAGCGGTCGAGCGTCGCCATGGCCACCTTGAAGCCCTGGCCCACCTCGCCCACGAGGTTGTCGGCCGGGACCCGGACGTCATCGAAGATCGGCTGCCCGGTGGGTGAGCCGCGAATCCCCAGCTTGTGCTCGAGCTTGCCTACGCTGAAACCGGGTCGGTCGGCCTCGACGACGAACGCGGTGATCCCGCGGGTGTGGCCGGCCGCCGGGTCGGTTACTGCAAAGACCACGTAAAAGTCGGCCACACCCAGGTTGGTGATCCAGTTCTTGGTCCCCGTGATCACCCACTCATCGCCCTCGCGCGTGGCGCGGGTCATCATCCCGCCCGGATCGCTGCCGGCTTCCGGCTCGGAGAGGGCGAAAGCCGGCGACCACTCGCCGCTGGCGCACTTGGGCAGGAAGCGGTTCTTGAGCTCCTCGGAGCCGAACAGCTTGATCGGCAGCGTGCCCAGCTCCTGGACCATCAGGATGAGCGCCGTGGAGGCGCACGCCTTGGCGATCTCCTCGACGGCCATATTGAGCATCAGCGCGCCGGTTCCGGTCCCTCCATCCTGGCTCTCGAAGGGCAGGCCCAGGATGTCCTGCTCGGCCAGCAGGCGGCGCAGATCTTGGGGGTATTCGGCCTTCTCGTCGATCTCGGCGGCTCGCGGCGCGATGCGCTCACGGGCGATCTGGCGGATCGTGTCGCGGAAGTCCAGATGCTCCTGGGGAATCGAGTAGAGGTCGGCCAGCGCGGACACCGGTCTCATCGTACGCGGTCCCGAGAGCTCGCCCAGCCGCGATAGCTGAGGACGTGCCCGTGAATCAGGGGTGCAGCCGGGGAGACAACGGCGCCCGGGCCGAGGCCCGGGCGCCGGAAGCATCTACCAGCGCCTGGGGTGGCGCTCGATGAACCCGCTGGCGGACGAGATCCGCGTGCGCGACCACCGGTCGCCGCCCTTGGACCCCTGGGCCGCCGTGTCGAACCACAGCCCGGCGATCCGCGCATAGGCATGACCGCCGGCGGCCCAGATGGTGATCCAACGACCGACCCCCGAAGCACCATAGGACTCGAACTGCGTGGAGTCGTACGGCGTCGAGAGCAGCCTGCCGCCATGCAGCGCGTAGCTCACCGAGCCGGAGCAGTCATAGCCCTTGGAGTACCAGCTGGAATGGCCGCCTCCGAACACGTACGGCTTGAAGGCGATCTTGTTGGCCGCGGCGATGACCTCTTGGATCACCTCGGGGGCGTCCGACGGCGCCACGGCGAGTCCCTGACTGTTCAGCTTCGCCTTCTCAGGCGGGGCGCTGGGGTCCGCGGGGCCCATGCCGGTTCCGCCGCTCTGATCGATGGCGTTGGCCCGGCGGGCGTGCTTGGCCGCGTCGGACTTCAGCACCCGCGCGGTCCGGGCGCCGACGACGCCGTCGACTCCGAGGCGGTCCTTCTGCTGGAAGTACTTGACGTGGATCTTGGTGCCCTCGCTGAATACGCCGCTGACGAAGGTCTTGATGCCGACCAGCGTCAGGTCTCGCTGCAGGGTTTTCACGTCCGGCCCCTCCATCCCCTTGGAGAGGGTGCGGCTACCAAAGGAGTACGCGGAGGCCATCGCCGGGAAGGCGAACAGCACCGCCACTACACATGCCCCCGCAGCAAGTCTTGTGAGAACCAACCGACTAACCGCGTTCGACAACTCAGACCCCTTCTCTTTCTTGCGCCTACGGGGTTAGCTGTCGGGCTCGCGCTGAAAGAGCTTGCGCTACGCCACAGATCTTGCGGCGATTCGCCCCTAGAACCGGCTAGGGCTCACAACTTGGGTTCCCCCGCTCTCCGCCAACTGTGTGCCGGAGACTCGGCTGGGTGTGTGCGCGGGAAATATACATGAACATGAAGACATAACGATGCACCCCTCACATTCACAGATCCCACTCACGGCAAGTCCTTACGCGCGGGGCTCGCTTTTCCTGCATCGGCCCCCTCTTTCTCGGACTTGAACGGCTAGTGGTTCCGGTTGGGGCCACCAGAGCAATCATCTAGGCTGGAGCCGTGGATCCAAGCGACTACACGCCCCGTCAGGTGGCCGATCTGCTCGCTTCCGAGGACGTCCAGCTGATCGACGTCCGCCAGCGCGACGAGCACGATGCGGGCCGGATCGCCGGGGGCCGGCTGATCGAGCTGGCTGAGCTGGCCGCCCAGGCCGAGACGATCGATTCTGCCAAGCCGGTAATCGTCTACTGCCGCAGCGGCGCGCGGTCGGCGATGGCCACGACGGCACTGCGCCAGGCCGGTTTCGACGCCCACAACATGTCCGGCGGAATGCTGCAATGGGAGGCCGAAGGGCTGCCGATCGAGCCCGAGGACGGCCACGTAGCCTAGATGGTGGATTCCACGCCGAAACCTCGCATTTGCGGGGCAAACACCGCGTCCTGCTAAGTCCGGCGCTACCCGGGTAGCTTCTACTCCGACGTGCCGGTGGCGAGCACCCTCACGCGATACCGGACGGTGGCCAAGATCGCCTCACGTGGCATGGCGACCGTCACCCTGGCCCAGGACACCGTCCTGGGGCGACCGGTCGCGCTCAAACGCATGATCGGGACCGCCGACACGCAGGGAATCTCGCGTCTGCGGCGCGAGGCCCTGGTCGGGGCGTCGGTCTCGCACCCCAACCTCGTCTCGATCTACGACGTTTTGAGCGAAACGAGGACGTGGTCATCGTCATGGAATACGTGGACGGAGCCACGCTCAAGGAAACGCTCACGCAGCACGGCCCGCTGGCCCCGGCCGAAGCCCTCCGCGTCCTGAACGGAGTGGCGGGGGCCCTGGACGCCATCCATCAGCGGCGCATCGTGCACCGAGACGTCAAGCCTCAGAACATCCTGTTGGGCAAGGGCGGCGAGGTGAAGCTGGCCGATCTGGGCATCGCCGCCGACCCCGACCGCACAAGCATCACCACCGAGGGATCGATATTGGGCTCATTCAGCTACATGTCCCCGGAGCAGCTGGAGGGAGCTTCGCCCGACCCGGCGATGGATGTCTACGCCCTCAGCGCGGTGGCCTTCGAGGCGCTCAGCGCCCGGCGAGCTCGCCAAGAAGACAACCCGCTGGCGCTGGCGCACGCCACCGCCACCCAGCCTCCCCCGGATCTGTCCGATGCCTGGCCGGAGGCACCCCAGGCCGCCACGGCCCTGCTCAAGAGAGGAATGTCACGCAATCCGGACGAACGTCCGCGAAGCGCGGGCGAGCTCGTACAGCGACTGGAGGCGGCGCTGACCCCGGACCCGGGTCCTCAGCAGACGACGCAGGCACTTTCGCCAGTGCCGGTCGCCCGTCGCCGGTCCGGCTGGCTGGCCCCGGTTCTGCTCGGGCTCGTCGCGCTGGCGGTGCTTGTCGCCGTCCTCGCGTCCTCGGGGAGCACTCCCAAGCCAGCCGCGTCCTCGCAGCGGACCGCCCCGACCCACCAAACGCAGGCCGCCAAGACGAGCACGGGCGCATCACACCCTTTACCACCCCCAATCACGGGCAGTCCCCAGCCGCCGGGCGGAGCCACCACAAACCCCCCGGCCACCTCAAGCACCATGGCCGGGGCCGGCACGGCGGTCACGGCGGTTGAGCGTTTCTACGAGCTGGCCGCCTCTCACCGCTACCCAGCCGCCTGATCCTTCGCCAGCTCCTAGAGCTTGCTGACGTTGATGGCCTTCGGGCCCTTGGGCCCGGCTTCCTCTTCGTAGGACACCTTGGCGCCCTCGGCGAGTGAGCGATAACCGTCAGCGGTGATCGATGTGTGGTGAACGAACAGGTCTCGGCTGCCGTCATCGGGTGTGATGAAGCCAAAGCCCTTCTCGTCGCTGAACCACTTGACCGTACCGGTTGGCATATGTGTACTCCTCCGCTTTAGTGCTGCTACCGCGGAGGACGTCTGAGCAACCACGCACGGCCTGCACCTGCTTGCCACCGCCCCCCAAAATTTGGCTGAGCGGCCTTACGCGTGGCACCGTATCACGGCGACCAGGCGACGAGCATCGCCGCCGATCTCCGGATCACAGGGATTTCACACCGTTCCGGGGCGATGCTGGACTCGCGGCTCCGCTTTCGCCACGCTCCTGCCATGGACGACCCGATGCCCATCGGCGGACACGCCGCCATCCCCCTGGCCGACATCGACATCCGCGCCAGCCGCTCCTCGGGACCCGGCGGCCAGCATGCCAACGTCACCGCCTCGCGGATCGAGGCCAGCCTCGATCTGGCCAGCTGCCGCGGACTCGACCCCGACCAGCGCCGGCGCCTGATCGCTCGCCTGGGCCCGCGGGTGACCGCCGTGGCCCAGGACACGCGCAGTCAGTCGCGCAACCGCGAGCTCGCCCTGAACCGGCTCCAGCACCGCCTCGAGCAGGGACTTGCCCCGGTCCGGCCGCGCCGCCAGACCAAACCGACCTCGGGCTCGGTGCAGCGGCGCATCGAGGCCAAGCGCCGTCAGTCCGAGCGCAAGCAGCAGCGGCGCCCCCCGAACGAAGACTGAACCTCTACGTCAGACTGAGGCTCAGTCTGAAACCAATAACCTAGGGGCACGCATGCGCTGGCTTGTCGACGGCATGAACGTGATCGGCGCCCGGCCCGACCGGTGGTGGCGGGACCGCGACGCCGCCATGCTCCGGCTCGTCGACCTCCTGGAGCGCTGGGCGGCCAGCGAGGACGAGGACGTCGTGGTGGTGTTCGAGCGGCCTCCCTCTCCCCCGATCCGCTCGACCGTGATCGAGGTCGCCCACGCTCCCCGGCCGCGCGCCAACGCGGCCGACGACGAGATCATCCGGCGGCTGAAGGCCGACCCCGAGGCCCATGCAGTCCGGGTGGTCACCTCCGATCGCGCGCTCGTCGACCGCGCCTACGCGGCCGGCGCCACGGTCGAGGGCGCTGATTCGTTTCGATCTCGGATCGAGACCGCCTAGATGAGGGTCAAGCGCGCAAGCTGCACAACTCTTCGGAGTGGCACCGTCCCCCCTGCGACAATTAAGGCCGAGATGCTCGCTTTCGAATCACCGTCACCGTCTGCGCGTACATCCGGCCCCACGGACCCGGGAGTGAGCATCTATGGCAGATGAACAACCTCGCCGGCAGCTCCCCGGGCGATCACGCTCAGGCCAGTCGCCACCCTCGCACCCGGGCTGGCGGGTAACCCCGGCGCCGGATGGGCGGGGCGGGCGTCCGCCCCAGCGACCGCCCCAGCGACGCAACCAGCGGCTGATCCTGGTGGTGGTGGTCCTTGGCCTCCTGGCCGTCAACCTGTGGGTCTCCTCGCAGGCGCTCTCGCCCAACGCGCGCGTTCAGATCCCCTACCTGCCCACGTTCTGGACCCAGCTGCAGAAGGGCAACGTCTCGTCCATCTCGTCCACCAGCGGCGCCGTGCAGGGAACGCTCAAGAGCGCGATTCGCTTCCCGGCGAGCAGCACCAGCTCCACCTCCACGATCTACTTCTCCACGCAGATTCCCTCCTTCGCCAACAACCAGCAGTTGTTCAACGAGCTGGAGAAGGAGGGAGTCACCGTCAACGCCAAGAACCCGAACGCGGGCGCGTCCTTCCTGACCGAGCTGATCTTCGGGTTCGGCCCGACCCTCCTGCTCGTCCTGTTGTTCGTGTTCCTGATGCGCCGCGCCGCGTCGGGCGGCGGCGCCGGCGGGTTGATGTCGTTCGGTCGCTCGCGAGCCCGCCGGGTGGAAGCTTCAGAGCAGCGCGCCACCTTCCAGGACGTGGCCGGGATCGACGAGGCCAAGGAGGAGCTGCACGAGATCGTCGACTTCCTCAAGAACCCTGACAAGTACCTGAAGCTGGGCGCCAAGATCCCGCGCGGGGTGCTGCTCAGCGGCCTGCCCGGCACTGGCAAGACGCTCCTGGCCCGCGCCGTGGCCGGCGAGGCCGGCGTGCCGTTCTTCCAGATGTCGGCCTCGGAGTTCGTCGAGATGATCGTCGGCGTCGGCGCATCGCGCGTGCGTGACCTGTTCGCCCAGGCCAAGGCGGCCGCCCCAGCGATCATCTTCATCGACGAGCTCGACGCGATCGGCCGCTCCCGCGCCGCCGGCGCCGGCAACTTCAGCGGCGGCCACGACGAGCGTGAGCAGACGCTCAACCAGATCCTCACCGAGATGGACGGCTTCGATCCCCACAGCGGCGTGATCGTGCTGGGCGCCACCAACCGGCCGGAGATCCTCGACAAGGCCCTGCTCCGGCCCGGGCGCTTCGATCGCCGCGTGGTCGTCTCGCCGCCTGACCGGGCCGGCCGCGAGGCGATCCTCCTGGTCCATGCGCGCTCGGTTCCGCTGGACAGCTCGGTCGACCTGGGGCAGCTCGCCGCCACCACTCCGGGGATGGTCGGCGCCGACCTGGCCAACCTGGTCAACGAGGCCGCCCTGCTGGCCGCCAAGCGTGGCCACACCAAGGTCAACCAGGAGGACTTCACCGGCTCGCTCGAGCGGATCGTGCTCGGAGCCGCGCGCAGCGTGATGATGAGCGAGGAGGACAAGCGCCGCACCGCCTACCACGAGTCCGGCCACGCGATCGTCGGGATGCTCACCCCCGGAGCCGACCCGGTCCGCAAGGTGTCGATCATCCCCCGCGGGCAGGCCCTTGGGGTGACCTTCTCGGCCCCGGACGCCGACCGCTTCAACTTCGACCAGCGCCACCTGATGGCCCAGATCAAGGTGGCCCTCGGCGGACGGGGCGCCGAGGAGATCGTGTTCGGCGACCTGACCACCGGCGCCGAGTCAGACATCCAGCAGCTGACTCGGATCGCCCGCTACATGGTGGGCCGCTGGGGGATGAGCAACGTGATCGGCCCGGTGGCCGTGGTTCCGTCAGACAGCGACGGAATGCTGCTGCCCGGCGTCTCGGAGACCTCGGAGGCCACCCATCGCCTGGTCGACGAGGAAGTGCGCCGAATCGTCGAAGGCGCCCACCGTGAGGTGCTCGACCTTCTGCGCGACCACCGCCCCCAGCTGGACAACCTCGTCTCAGAGCTGATGAAGCACGAGACCCTGGACGAGGCGGACGCCTACGCTGCCGCCGGGACGACTCGCGATCACGCCGAGGACAGCCAGGCTCGGGTCAGTTCACTGAACGCGCGCGACGGCCAGCCCGACCAGAGCTGAGCCTCAGCGGCGGGCCTGGTTGTCCCGGATCACCTGCCCGATCCGGTGAACCAGGCCGGCGGCCAGAAACGCCGTCTCCTGGGTGACAGTTCCCGCCGGCAGAGGCCCGGACCGGTGGCGGGTCGTTTCGTCGTAGTCGAGCAGCGCATAGGACCTCGGGTCGAACAGCAGCTCATCCTCGTAGCCGTTGTGATCCACGAATCCGACCGCCAGTCCGGTCCGGCCCAGTGTGTCGTGGCGGAGGCCCAGCATCCGGACGCCCGGGATGGTCGCCGCCACCCGGTAGAGGCCGGCCTGGAGCCGGGCGGAAACGATCGGCTCGATGAGAATGTCGTGGATCGCGGTGAACATGATCTGGGCCCGGTACTGAGGCTTGGGCGTGAATCCGGGCGCGGCCTCGGCACGCAGGACCCAGCTGGCAAGTGCCGATGTCGAGGTGGGTGCTCGCAGCATCTGCGAGTAGCTGACGGGCTGGTCGGCACCTGTCCCGCCGCAGCTGGTGAAGGACGGGTTGGCCTGGAAGCCGGCCAGCGCATGCCGTTGCCAGTCGCTCTTCGGGCGGACCAGCGGTCGGACACCGACCAGTCGGTCGTCCCGGGTCCCGCATCTCCGACCGACCCATTCGCGCTGCACCTGCGAGACGAACGCCGCGATCACCCCGTGACGGCTGCTCGCGTCGTCAAGGTATGTCCCCTCGTTTTCGGTGTACCAGTACTCGCCCGGTTTGAGTGCCTTTGGCGGCGAGAGCAGGACCGCGTCGGCCGCCCGTCGCAGCACAGCGGCCGCAGCTGGCGATGCCTGCACGGCGCCACCGCGCACGAACACCTGGGTGACCAGCAACACCATGCCCGCGATCAGCACGGCCGTACCCAGCCCAACCGCCGGAATCCAACGCCGCGGCCGCCTGGCACGCACCCTCGTCCCCGACGACTCCTCAATCTCTAAAAGCAACGCCGCTCGCGCCACGGTCCACGCCGCATCTCCAGGCCCCTCCGGCTCCGCCAGCACCGTCCGGATCGCTGTCAGCTCTTCACTCATCGAGCACTCCCTTCGCCAACAAACTCGTAGCCCAGCTGAATTCGCATCCTCCGCCGCACCCGATGCAGCCGCGAGCGAACCGTTCCCACCGGCACACCGGTGGCCACCGCTACCCCCTCGTAATCCAGATCGGTCAGCGCGAACAGCAGCAGGGTGTCGCGGTCGGGCGGGCTCAGCTCGGCCAGCGCCGCCACCACCCGCGGCGCCAGCGCTGACGCATCGGCCCGATCCTCCGCCTCCTCCACCCCAGGCGCGCCCGCCGAAAGACCGGCCGCCCGCGCATACGCCCGCATCTGCCGCGCCTCGCGGCGGGCGTCCTCCCGCAGAAGGTTGGTGGCGATGCCGTACAGCCAGGGCCGCGCGTCCGCCTGATCAGCGTCATATCGGGCCCGCCCGGAGAACGCCCGTAAAAAAGTCTCCCCGGCCAGGTCGTCGGCCGCCGTCGGTCCGGCGCGGCGACACAGGTAGCGCCAGATCGCCGGGTAGTGGCGATCAAACAGGGCCGCAAACGCGCCCGGCCGTTCCATTGACTGGGCGACAGCGTCCCTGTCGGAATCGCTCATGTCGCTGATTGACCGAACCCTGCGGCCGGGTTCACGGCAGCGGCCGGCGCCCCGCAAACCCCGCCTCGATCGGGTGCCAGAACCCGATCTCCTCCTCGTCATCGAGCAGCCAGCACAGGTACACCTCCCGTTCATCCCGCAGCGCCGGGAAGTCGATCAACCCGCGCTCGATGTCGCGCAGCACCACCTCGACTGCCTCCAGCTCGGCCACCGCACGGCTCAGCTCGACCAGCGGATGCGCCACCTCGCGGCCCGGATAGGCGCCCCCGAGGGCCGGGTCGAGCTCCTCCATGGCCGTCCGCGCCCGCGCTCCGAGGGCCACCAGCCGGGCGTGCGCATCGCGGACCCAGCCCACCCGCTCGGCCACCCAGCCCCGGGCGGCCATGGCCTCCTGAAGCGTGTAGTGGCGCGTATGTCGCAACGCTCCAGCTCGCGCGTCAGTCACCCAGGCGGGTGAGCTTGGCGAGTGCCTCGTGGCACTGCACCACGCGCTCCTTGACCGGGTCGGAATCGCGTCGGTCGTGCACCAGATCCCAGGTCCGGTCGGCGATCTCACGGGCGTTCTCGGCCGTGGCGCTCTCCCACAGCCGGTTGACCAGCAGCAGCTCGAAGTTCTGCAGCTGCTCCTCCGGGTTGCCGGGCGGCAGCTTCGGGAGTGGCTCACCCGTGGCCTCCCTCCACATCCCGGTCGCCACCAGCAGGCGGTTGCGCAAGCTGATCTGATCCATCTGATTGCCAATCATCCCAAAGGGCGGCGCTCCGATGTGTTCGGCTGGCGAACTCGCTCACGATCAGATCCGAGGGAGCTCCTGACTCAGATGCAACAGGGGCGCGAACAGGTCCCCCTGCGAGGCCACCCGCTCCAGCACCTCCTCGGGTGAGAACGCCAGCCGCCCGGGATCGCCGGCCTCATGGCAGGCCTCCACCTCCTCCCAGCTGACCGGCGTCGACACGCCCGGGCGCTCCAGCGCGCGCACCGAGTACACGCACACCGTCGTCTTGTGATCGTCGTTCTGTGACCAGTCGACCAGCACCCGCCCCTGGCGCAGCGACCTGCTCATCCGCGAGACGACCAACTCGGACATCCGCTGCTCCAGCAGCTCGGCCACATGGCGGGCAAACGGCTTGGTCTGCTCGTAGGTGACATCGCTGTTCAGCGGCACGTACACCTGCAGCCCCTTGGACCCCGAGGTCTTGGCGCACATCTCCAGCCCCAGCGACCCGAACATGCCGCGCAGCACGAGCCCCACCTGACAGCACTCCACCATCCCCGCCGGAGCGCCCGGATCCAGGTCGAACACCAGCATCGTCGGGCGTTCAGGCGCCTGGGCCAGCGACAGCGAGGTGTGCAGCTCGACGTCGGCCAGGTTGGCCAGCCAGACCAGCGTCGCCTTGTCCTGGCAGAGCGTGTAGTTGACGTCCTTGATCTGCCGGGTCTGTACCCACTCCGGGCGGTGCGAGGGTGACTGCTTCTCATAGAAGTAGGGCTGATCCACCCCATTCGGATAGCGCTTGAGCGTCAGCGCCCGGTCGCGCAGATGCCCCAGCACCGCGTCGGCGGCCCGCGCGTAGTAGGAGATCAGATCGCCCTTCGTGAACCCGGTGGCACCGAACAGCACCTTGTCCCAGTTGGAGAGCTTGAGCTCGCGGCCATCAACCTCCACCACGACCGCGCCGCCCTTGCCCTTCTCAAAGCGATCAAACGGAGGGTTGTCCGCGCCGCCACTGGCTTTCCGGCTCAGTGGCGGCGCACCGGGAGGATCCTCCCGGACGACTTCCTCGGGAGCCTTGTCCTCCCGCAATCCCTTGAACGACGGTGCGCGCATGATTCCCTCCCGGGTCCACTCCCGGAACTCGATCTCCGCCACCAGCCGCGGTTCCACGAACACGGCGTTCCGCGGCAGCTTGGGCTGGGGGGTGAACGGGCTCTGCCCCGTCTGCAGCGGCGCCAGCCGGCGTCCCAGGTCATCCAAGGTGCGCTCGGTGAACCCCGTGCCGACGCGGCCGGCGTACCTAAAGTCGCCGGCCAAGTGATAACCCATGAGCAGGGCGCCGATCCGCTCCTGGCGACGGCCCTCCCCCGGCAGCCAGCCGCCGATCACCAGCTCCTGGCGACGCGTGTGCTTGATCTTCAGCCAGGCGCCGTTGCGGGCCCCCGGCTCGTAGCGGGAGTCAAGGCGCTTGGCCACGATCCCCTCCAGGCCCTGGGCCGCGGTGGCCTTAAGCAGGCGCTGGCCGTGGCCGGGGTGGGCCTCGGGCGCGCGCCAGGCAGGCCCACTCAGATCGAGCTTCACCAGCCTGGCCCGGCGTTCGGTGTACGGGAGCGCGATCAGCGACTCGCCGTCCAGGTAGAGCAGGTCGAAGATCGCGTAGAGCACCGGCGTCGAGCTCATCAGGCGCTTGACCTGCGAGGCCCCGGTCACGTGCATGCGGCTCTGCAGGCGCTCGAAGCTGGGGCGGCCGTGCTCGTCGAAGGCGACGATCTCGCCGTCGAGCACCGCCTCGCGCATGCCCAGCTGCTCCATCAGACCCCGCACCTCCGGGTAGGCGGCGGTGATGTCGTTGAGGTTGCGCGATTCCAGGCGCAGGCGGCCCGGCTGCGAGTAGGCGATCGCCCGGACGCCGTCCCACTTGACCTCGAAGGACCACTTGGACTCGTCGGCAGGGATCTCGCCAGGGCGGGCCAGCATCGGCTTCAGGTGCTCGGGCATCGGCCGGCGGCCCGCGTCGTCCGGCGGATCCATGCGGTGGATCATCCAGTCGTTCTCTTGGCCGGGCTGGCGCCCGATCGGGAACAGGCCGTAGCGGCCGTGCAGGCGCTCGCCGTGGAAAGTGATCTCGACCTTGCGCTCCTCCCACTTGTGGATCTCGTAGGTGCCCCGGTCCCAGACGCTCATCGTGCCGGCGCCGTACTCGCCCTGGGGGATCTGACCCTCCCATTCCAGGTACTGCAGCGGGTGGTCCTCGGTGTGCACGGCGAGCCGGTTCTCTTTGGGGGTCTGTGGGATCCCGTTGGGCACGGCCCAGGAGACGGCGACGCCATCGTGCTCGAGGCGCAGGTCCCAGTGCAGGCGCCGGGCGTGATGTTCCTGGACGACGAATCGGCCCCGCCCGCCCGCCTCGCCGGCGCTCGCGGCCCGGTCGCCCGAGGGCTCGGCCGTCTTCCCGAAGTCCCGCTTGCGCTTGTAGGTGTCGAGCTTGTCCGCCACTGGTCATCATTGTCCCGTGCTGGTCGTCACCTGGAACGTCAACTCGCTGCGCGCGCGGCTGCCCCGCGTTCTGGAGCTGCTGGATCTGCACAAGCCCGACGTGGTTTGCCTGCAGGAGACGAAGGTGAGCGATGAGACCTTCCCGGAGGACGAGCTGGCCAGCGCCGGCTATAGCGCCGAGCACCACTCGGGCGGCCAGTGGGCCGGGGTGGCCATCCTGGCCCGGAGCGGGCTGTCGCTGGAGGGAGCCTCGTACGGCCTGCCCGGGGAGCCAGTGGCCTCAGAGGCCCGCTGGTGCGAGGCGACCGTCGAGGGGATCCGCTTTGCCTCCACCTACGTGCCCAACGGCCGCACTCTGGACAGCCCCGAGTTCCCCCGCAAGCTCGAGTTTCTCGATGCCGCCGTGCGGCGGGTGCGGGAGGCCGACCGGCCCTTCGTGCTGGTCGGCGACATGAACATCGCCCCGGCCGACGAGGACATCTACGACCCGGAGCTGTTCGTGGGCTCTACCCACGTGACCACCGAGGAACGGATGCGGTTGGCCGAGCTGCTGGACACCGGGATGCTCGATGCCTACCGGACCCTCCACCCCGGCGAGCAGCAGTTCACCTGGTGGGACTACCGGGCGGGCAACTTCCACAAGGGCCTCGGGCTGCGGATCGACCTGGCGCTGGTCAGCCGCGACCTGCGCGACAGGCTCGTCGCCTGCGGCATCGACCGCAACTTCCGCAAGGGCAAGAAACCCTCCGATCACGCTCCGCTGCTGGTCGAATTCGCCTCCCCCTGACTGACGCGCGGCGTTAGGCTTCGGGTTATGGCCGTCAAGCTGCATCGTTGCCCGACGATGTTCATCAAGGGCCCGCATCCCTGCTGGCAGGTGCAGAAGGCGCTGGACGAGGCGGGAGTTGCCTACGAGGTGGTCAAGGGCCCCCTGATGCGGGGCCGGCGCAGCCAGATGGTGGAGAAGACGGGGCAGAACCTCTACCCGGCCATCGAGCGCGAGGACGGCACCTGGGTGAGGCGGGAGTCCAAGGCCTTGGTGGCCATGATCAAGGCCGGCGAGTTCGGCTAACCGGTTCTTCGCCTACGTTTACGAGCGCGACCGATGATCATCGGTGATGGCGCACATTCTGGTAGTTGACGACGAACCCGCCGTACGCCGCGCCCTGGAGCGCGCGCTGCGGCTGGACAGCTATGACGTGGAGCTGGCTGCCGACGGCCGCGAGGCCCTCGACCGGCTGGCCGAGCGTCCCGCCGACGCGGTCATCCTCGACGTGATGATGCCCGGCCTGGACGGCCTGGAGGTGTGCCGGAGGATCCGCTCCGCCGGCGACCACACACCGATCCTGATGCTCACCGCCCGTGACGCGATCGACGACCGCGTCAAGGGGCTCGACGTGGGCGCCGACGATTATCTGGTCAAGCCGTTCGCCCTGCGCGAGCTGCAGGCTCGCCTGCGGGCGCTGCTCAGGCGGACGGCCGATGACACCGACGGCGAGACGCTGCGCTTCGGCGACCTGTTGCTCGACCCGATCGCCCACGAGGTGTACCGGGGAGAGCGCAAGATCGAGCTGTCCAAGACCGAGTTCCTGCTGCTAGAGCTGTTCATGAAGCATCCCCGGCAGGTCCTGACCCGCTCCACGATCTTCGAGAACGTGTGGGGCTATGACTTCGGCCCCACCTCCAACGCGCTGGGCGTCTACATCGGCTACCTGCGCCGCAAGACCGAGGAGGGCGGCGAGCCGCGGCTGCTGCACACGGTGCGGGGCATTGGCTACGTTCTTCGGGACTGATTCCAGCTGGCGTAGGCTGAGGGCGGAAATGCCCTTGCGCAAGCGCGTCAGCCTGGCCGCCGCGGTGGCTGTGGCGGTCACCGTGACGATCGCTCTGGTGGCCTGTTACCTGGTCGTGCGCAACCAGTTGCTGCGGCAGGTGGACAGCCAGCTCCGGGCGCAGGCCCACGAGATCCAGCGCGGACAGACGCACTCGCTGGCGCAGCAGCTGGCGGGGCTCCCGGCCAGCGCCGGAGGACCGGCGCCCTACAGCCAGTACGTAATGCCCAACCGCAGCGGCCAGGTCGTGCAGGGCGGGATCACCCTGCCCGACTCGAGCCTGGCAGCGGCGGTGGCCTCGGGCACCTCAGGAGCCTTCCTGACCGACATCACGGTCAAGGGCGCTCCGATGCGCATGTACACGTTCCAGTTCCGTCTCCCCGTTCCGTTCGAGGGCTTTCCCGCGGTGGCGATCCAGCTGGCCCGACCCATCGGACCCACCGAGCACGTGCTGTACATGCTGCGCCTGATCCTGCTTCTGATCCTCGCGGCCGGCATCGCCCTGGCCTGGGCCCTGGGACGGATGAGCGCCCGCCGGGTCCTCTCCCCCCTGTCCGAGGTCAGCCACACGGCCGAGGTGATCGGCGAGACGGACGACCTGAGCCTGCGCCTGGCCGTACACGCCGACGATGAGGTGGGCCAGCTGGCCAGGCGCTTCAACGCGATGCTGGAGCGCCTGTCGGCCTCGCGGGCGGCGCTGGACGACTCCGTGCGCTCGCAGCGCCAGTTGGTGGCGGACGCCTCCCACGAGCTGCGTACGCCGGTGACCAGCCTGCGCACCAACATCGAGGTGCTGCTGGCTGGTGGCGAGCTCGAAGAGGACGAGCGCCGGCGGCTGCTGGACGACGTGGTCGAGCAGAGCGAGGAGCTCAGCCAGCTGGTGTCCGACCTGATCGAGATGGCCCGGGGCGACCTGCCCGACGGCTCGATCGACGACATCCGCCTTGACCACGTGGTGGAGGAGGCGGTGGCCCGGGCTCGCCGGAACGCTCCGAGCACGGAGTTCGCTGTCGATCTGAAGCCGGTCATCGTGCGCGGCAGCGCCGACCGCCTGAGCCGCGCGGTCAACAATCTGCTGGACAACGCCGCCCGCCACAACCAGGCCGACCGGCCGGTGACGGTGGCCGTCGATTCGGAGGGGGTGCGGGTGCGGGACCACGGTGGCGGCATCGCGCCCCAGGACCTCCCCTACATCTTCGACCGGTTCTACCGGGGCGCCAATTCCCGCGCCAGCCAGGGCAGCGGCCTGGGCCTGGCGATCGTGCGCCAGGTGGCCGAGGCCCACGGCGGCAGCGCCTTGGCGGCCAACGCTCCCGACGGCGGCGCCGTGTTCACGCTGAGGCTGCCGGGTAGCGCCATCCACGTCCCCGACAGCGAACAGGTGGACGGCGTCTACGGAGCCGGCGGCCTGGCCACCCGCGCGTGACGGGCCGTCTGGAAGGTCCGGCGCAGCAGCCAGAAGCAGGGCATCCACACCGCGATCAGCGGCACCACCAGGAGCAGGCGCTGGGCGGGCACTCCGACGATCAGCGCGAAGGCGATCTCCACGACTACAGCCGGAATCGCCGCCAGCAGCATCGAGTGTGAGCGAAAGCCGGAGAAATGCTCGCGGGCGGTCACCTCGGTGACCCCCAGCCCGCACACGATCGCTCCCACCACCAGGGCCGGGCCGCCGCCGGTGATCAGGCCGACGACCAGCCCGACGATGCCCACGAAGATCGCCACCTCGGAGATCGGCAGACCTCCGAACGGACTGGGCGGCCGCTCGCCGACCGTGCCCAGCGTGCGCCCGGCGCTGGCCGACGCGCGGCGGCTGTCAGCCTCGCGCTCGGCCCGCTCCTGGCGCCGTCTCGAGGCCACGGCCCGCGGCGCCGCGCGCTGCCCGGCATGCGGCTTACGCGAGCGCCGTTTTGACTTCTGGCTGGCCACGGCGCAAACGGTATCCGCTCTTGCAGTTGCGCTGGAGCAGTCCCGGCGCATTACAGTTGCGCTATGAGCGCGCAGCGACCGCTCGAGCTGATCCTGGCCCGCAACCTGCTTTCCAGCATCTCCACGCCCGCGTTTCTGGTTGGCGAGGGCGGCCCGCTCCTGTTCTACAACGACGCCGCCGGAGCCATGCTGGGCCGCCGCTTCGAGGACACCTCGGTGCTGGCCGCCGACGACTGGACCCAGGCGTTCGGACCGTTGGACAGCCAGGGTGATGCGATGCCGTTCGAGCGGATCCCGGCCACGGTGGCGCTGCGCTCCAACCGCCCGTATCACGGCCGCTTTGCCATCCGCGGCGCTGGAGGAGCCAATCTGGAGATCGCCGCCAGCGCGATCCCGATCGTGGGGCCCGGCGGGACCTCGGGCGCGATCGTGTTCTTCTGGCCAGTAGAGGAGGGCGGGGAGGCACTCCCCCTCGATGAGGTCACCGAGGCGGCACGGACGGGAGAGCTCAGCGCCCATGTGCCTCCGGGATCGGGAGAGGGCTCCGACCGTTGAAGCTCAAGATCTGGGGAGCCCGCGGCTCGATTCCGGCTCCCGGACCGGAGACGATGCGCTACGGCGGCAACACCTCGTGCGTGGAGCTGACCCTGTCCGACGGCAGCAAGCTGATCCTGGACGCCGGAACCGGGATCCGGGATCTGGGCATGGCCATGGCGCCGCAAGAGCAGCCGATCCACCTCCTGCTCACCCACCTGCACATGGATCACATCCAAGGGCTGATGTTCTTCGAGCCGCTGTTCCGGCCGAAGGCCGAGATCTGTATCTGGGGACCGGCCTCACCGGAGGCCTCGCTCCGCGACCGGGTGGCGAGATACATCTCGGCACCGCTGGCCCCCGTCGAGGTGCGCGAGCTCCCCTCGTTGCTCACCTTCCGTGAGGCCAGCGCGCTGGAGTGGCAGGTGGGCCCAGCCCGCATCCGCGCCCAGGCGGTCAACCACCGCGGGCCCACGCTGGGCTACAGGATCGAGGATGCAGGCACCACGATCGCCTACATCCCGGACCACGAACCGGGCCTGGGCGCCCCGCTTGACTGCGTCGATGACGAGTGGATGTCGGGCTTCGATCTGGCCCACGGCGCCTCCCTGCTGATCCACGACTGCCAGTACACCGACGAGGAGTACGAGCACCACCTCGGCTGGGGTCATTGCCCGATCGGTGACGCTCTGCTGTTCGCCAAGCGGACCAATGCCGATCGCGTGCTGATGTTCCACCACGATCCGCTGCACAGCGACCGGTTCCTGGACGGCATGGCCCACGAGGTCCTGGCCCGCTGGCGCCAGATGGGCGGCCGCGCCCGGCGGGTGGAGCTGGCGGCCGAGCGACGCGAGCTGGAGGTGCTGCCCGCGCCGGCCCCCGGGGACGCCGATCCGACGCCGGCGCCGGCCGGCTCGGCCCCGCCCGAGCACCCGGTCGTGGTGGGCTCGGTCACGCCGCGCCGCTGACGGCGTGCCGCCGATGCCGCAAGCCACGGAAATTCGAGCCACAAAGCGGCGGGATTGCGCTCGAGGACACCAGCTCCAGCCGCTCGTCCGCGCGCTGCGCAGCCCGCGCACGAGCCTGCGATCGCGGACGACGTCGGCCCGGGCAAGACGATGGAGACCGACGCCCAGGGTCTGAGGGAGTTCGTCGTCGACATCTCGCCACGGCATCCGGCCGTGCGCATGCCGAGACCCCACAGGTCTGTGAGCACCAGAGCGGCCGAGAATCTGGGATGCACGCCGGCTAGGGCGAAACGCTGCCCGCCGGCCTGCTGTCATGGCCTCCTGCCGGTCGATGTTTACAAATCGTTAGGACACGTCCTGTTCACGAGCCCGGGGCGGCCGCTGGCTAGCTTACCGGCGGTCGCACACGCGGCATTGGTGAAAGCTGGGCCACCCGGCCCCAGGCTCTGAGGAGGTCGTCCGGCTATGACAGCGTCACGTTTCTTGCCGACCCATCGCGCGCGGGGGTCGGCCGTGAGCCTTGCGCTCGGAGTTGCCATCGTCCTGGCCGGCTGCGGCTCGAGTAACTCCCACAGCACGACTACGTCCAAAAGCGCCTCGACTGGATTCACGAGCAGCGTATTCGCCTCGGGCATTCCCATCACGATCTCCACCCCGTCTGGAAAGACGTCAATCAACCAACCGGATGACATCACCGAGCTCGGGGGCCACATCTTCGTCGGCTTTCAGAACAACGTCGGCCCCCAGGGCGAACCGACTCCAACGGGAACCCAGGGGACCGGCAACCTTGACTCGACGGTCGTCGAGTTCTCCAGCTCCGGCTCACCGGTCGGTACGTGGAACCTCCCCGGTCACGTCGACGGCGTCACCGCCGACACCGCCCACAACCGGGTGATCGCGACCACCAACGAGGACGCGAATCCCCACCTTTACGTGATCACGCCGGGGAGCTCGCAGGCCGTGACCTATCACGTCCCCGCGCTGCCTTCTAACGGAGGGTTCGACGCGATCACCTTCTGGCACGGGATGATGCTGATCTCCGGTTCGGCTCCGGGCACCACCGGCAAGGCGCCGCCCCAGGCGAGCTATCCGGCCGTGTATGCGGTCACCCTGAACTCAGCCACGCACACGGCCAGCGTGCGCGGGCTGTTCGGGGACGAGGCGAGCGCCAGCCGCGCCAACTCGGGTCAGACCGGCACGACCCCTCTGGCGCTGGTCGACCCAGACTCCAACTTCGTCGTGCCCACCTATGCCTCGCGCTTCGCGGGACAGTTCATGCTCATCAGCCAGGGTGATTACGAGGACATCTTCGTCGGCGATTCGACGGCCAAGCAGCTATCGGTCATGAAGCTGTCTCAGTCGGTCGACGACACCCAGTGGGCGTCGGGGCCGTCGGGCACCCTGTACGTCACGGACGGGAGTGCCGACCTGATCTACAAGATCACCGGGCCGTTCACCAAGGGTGAGGAGATCGTCGGGGTGACCCCGTGCGATGCCGGCAACGCTCCGGCCGCGTGTCCCGCCACGGGCTTCCCGAACAACTACCTGGGCCAGGTCAACCAGTCGACCGGAGCCGTCAGCAAGTTTGCCCTGACGACGCCGATCCAGCCGGCCGGCTTGCTGTTCGTGCCCTGAGCCGCCCGGCCGCGCTCGCGTTAGCTGGCGTGTCCGTCGCGCCCGACCGCCGCGCCAAGAAGCTCAAACGCCCCGCTGAGCGACCCGAAAAACCCCGGCGGCCGGCCCGGCGCCTATCCTCGTGCCGGGGAGCGCATGCAAGGGCAACACCAGCTCGACCCGGACTCGCTCGGCGATCACATCGATCGCCTGTACCGCGCCGCGCTCGGTCTGTGTGGGTCTCGCGAGCAGGCGGAGGACCTCGTCCAGGAGACGTTCGCCCGGGTGCTGCGCAAGCCCCGCCTGCTGCGGTCCGAGGACGACATCGGCTACCTGCTGCGCGTCCTGCGCAACACCTACTTCAGCAGCCTGCGCACGGCCCGCCGCCGCCCGCAGACCGAGCCTCTGCCCGACAGTCTCGACCTGATCGAGGATCGACGGATCCGCACGCCCCTCGAGCATCTGGAATCAGGTGAGCTGTACGCGACGATCGCCGCCCTGCCCGAAGCTTTCCGGGATGCGCTGGTGGCCGTCGACCTGATCGGCCTGTCCTACCGGGAGGCGGCCCGGGCCCTGCGGGTCCGCGAGGCGACGCTGACGACACGTCTGCACCGGGCCCGGCAGCGGGTGGCCCGAGCCGCGGAGGAGGGATCAGGCGTGGGCGACCAGCCCCGCCAGGACGCGCTCGGACAGTCCGGCGGCGGATAGCACGCAGGTGTGTCCGGCCTCGCGCCAGGTGACGACTGTCCGGTCACCCAGACGGAAGGACTGGATGTCGTAGTGGCCTTGCGGGCGGCGCAGCAGGGGTCCGGAGACGATCGAGTAGGCCACCGTGTGAGACGCGGTGGCGTAGTAGACGGTCGTTATCCGCCGTCCATCGAGGCGATCCTGGCGCTGGCCGGTGGCCTGCCAGCCGAGCGTCGACCCCCAGTTCGGGAAGTGCAGGGCACCCACCGCGCTGCGCAGCCGGCCGGGGTTCGACGGCTCCGCGGCGGGAGCGGCCATCGTCGCGCCGCGCGCCCCCAGCGCCGCGGCCTGGGAGACGCTTGGGCCACCCGGGGTGCCGGAGGGCAGGAGCAGCGCCAGGACGAGGGCGACCGCGGCCACGGCACCGGCGAGCGCGATGCGCATAGGCGGGCGGCTTTGGCGCACCGGCCCACTGGCCGCTTCGATCCGCGCCCTCAGGTGCCCAGGAGCGCGGTCCCGCTCGCGCGCAGTGGCCAGCACCGCCACCGCCCGTCGCTCTCGCTCCAGCCGCTCGCGCAGGTCCGGCGAAGCGGCCACGCGCGCCTCCACCTCCCGGCGGCGCGCGGGATCGAGCGTCCCGTCAGCCAGCGCGGACAGCTCCGCCAGCCAGCGCGGATCCTCCTGCGGCTCGTCGGTTTGGCCGGACATTTCCCTCATACCATTACAGACGCCCAGGAGCGGGAAAAACTTTCTACACTCTGGGAAGATTCTTCGGCGGCCGGCGTCCTTCGTTGAGACAGCCAAGTCACCAATCAAGGAGTCCCAGTGAGACGAGCCCTACTTCGCCGGTCCGCCGTCATCCCGATAGCCGTAGCCGCATCGATGGCGCTGGTCGCCTGCGGCAGCCAGGCCAAGACCACCGGTGGCACCGCGACGGCCTCCACCGGTTACGGGGGATACGGAGGCTCGAGCAGCCCCGCCTCCAGCACCGGCACCGCAGCCAGCGCCTCCACGGTGCGCCTGGCCACGACCTCGAAGGGAAAGATCCTCGTCAACTCGCGCGGGTTCACCACGTTTCAGTTCACGGCTGACCACCCGGGCAGCGACCACTGCGTGAAGGTCAGTGGCTGCACGTCCAACTGGCTCCCACTCACCGTCAAGGGGCGGCCCACGGCCGGCAGCGGCGTCAAGAAGTCTCTGCTGGGCACGATCAAGCTCCCGAACGGCAGCCACCAGGTGACCTACGCAGGCCACCCGCTGTACACCTACGCCGGCGACAGCAGCCCGGCCAACACCGGCTACATCGGAGCCACATCCTTCGGAGGCACCTGGCTCGCCGTCAGCGTCAGCGGCACGGCGGTGCACTGAGCGCCCGCCGCGTCGAGATGGCATTTATCGGTCCCCTCGACCAATAAATGCCATCTCGCCGGCTTGGTGCGCTAGGTCGTCTTGGCGACGACGACTGAGCAAGGGGCCTGCTGGCAGATGCTGCGCGGCACGCTTCCCAGCATGCGGCGGTTCATGCCCTTGTTGCCGATCACCAGCAGGTCTGCGCCGAATTCGGCGGCCAGCTCGCAGATCACCTCGGCGGGCTCGCCGCGACGGGCGACCGTGTCGGACTCCAACCCCCGCTCGAGCGCTCGTTTCAGCGCCTTGGCCAGCGTCGCGTCCACGCGCTCGGTGGCGTGGATCGACCACTACGCCTCGCCCGGCGCCTCGGCTCGCTCCCGCGCCAGCTCCTTGTCGCTGACCGGCGTGTAGACGCTGAAGATCAGCAGCTTGGCTTGGTATCGCACGGCCAGATCGAGCGCCACGTCCACCGCCTTGTCCGCGGTCTCGGTGCCGTCAGTCCCGACTGCGATCGTCTTGAACATCGATAGCCAGCTCCTGTCCTGATTCGTCAGCGGACGTGGGCCAGCGTGCCCCGATCGCCTAGCGCGAACCATATGCGCGGGGCTGAGCAAAGTTTTTACCAACGTGTGAACGCCCCGTTCCCCGATAGGGTCCGGCCGTGTCCACGCTGCCGCATCCCGGCCAACTGTTTCGCGAGCTGCTGCGCCCCGGGGAGAGCCAGGCTTCGGGCGCTCAGCTGTGGCTGATCGGGCGCGTGGCGGTCACCGTACTGATCGTCTTCACCAACCTGATCGGCACTCTCGCTGTGGTTTTGATCGCGCTGTTCGTGGTCCCCAAGCCATCGGTGCCCGATGCCTCCCAGCTCCGCCTGGACAACACTCTCCTGGCCATCGTCTATTTCCTGCTGGCGCTGCTGGCCGGGGCGTGGGTTGGCACGCAGCGCCTGTTCCGGGTCCGGGACTGGCTGGCGGACGAGCGTCCGGCCAACGTCGACGAGATGCGCCGCGTCCTGCGCGCTCCTATGCACCTGTTCGCGCTGCAGGTGGCGCTATGGCTGGTCGGAGCCCTGATCTTCGGCGTGTTCAACGGCGTGCATTCGGGCGGACTGGGGCTGCTGATCGGCGTGCTCGTGGCCGCCACCGGACTGGTCACCGCCTCCTGCGCCTACCTGCTGACCGAGCTGGTCCTGCGGCCGGCGGCGGCACGAGCGCTGAGCCGCGGCGTCCCGGAGCGGCTGATCGTGCCCGGGGTGGCCACCAAGTCGGTCCTGGCCTGGCTGCTGGGAACCGGCATCGAGCTGTTCGGGATCGTGGCGATCGGCGTGCTCGCGCTCGTCCACGACCGCGCGCTCACCGACCACCCCCAGAACGGCGTGTCGCAGCTCGGCGTAGCGATGGTCGTGCTGGGCGGCGTCGGACTGGCCGTCGGCCTGCTGGCGGTGGTGGTGGTGGCCCGTACGACGGCCACTCCGCTCGACTCGGTGCGCCGGGCTCTGGAGCAGGTGCAGCAAGGCAAGTTCGACGTGCGGGTGCCGGTGTATGACGGCACCCAGATCGGTCAGCTCCAGCTCGGGTTCAACAGCATGGCCGAGGGGCTGGAGGAGCGCGAGCGGATCCGGGAGGCGTTCGGCGCCTACGTCGACCCCGACGTGGCCGAGCGGATCCTGGACGAGAACATGGACCTGGATGGCGAGGAGGTGGAGGTAACCGTCATGTTCATCGACATCCGCGACTTCACCGGATTCGCCGAGCGCACCGACCCCAAGCAGGTGGTCAGGGCGCTCAATCACCTGTTCGAGCAGATGGTGGCCATCATCCACGCGCACGCTGGCTGGGTGGACAAGTTCGTCGGCGACGGGCTCCTGGCCGTGTTCGGGGCCCCCCGCCGCCAGCCGGACCATGCCGACGAGGCGCTGGCCGCGGCGATCGAGATTGCGGAAAACGTCGAGTCAGAGGACGACCTGACCTTCGGGATCGGGCTGAACTCCGGCGATGTTCTGGCCGGGAACGTGGGCGGCGCGGGCCGGCTGGAGTTCAGCGTGATCGGCGATCCGGTCAACGTGGCCGCGCGGGTGGAGGCGGCCACCCGGACCACCGGCGACGCGATCCTCCTGGCCGAGCGCACCAAGGAGCTCCTGAAGCAGGACCACCCCGAGCTGGTGGAGCGCTCCGACGTCCAGCTCAAGGGCAAGCGCGAGGAGGTGGCGCTGTACGCGGTCACAACTTCGTGAGCCGCGCGTTAAACCGGACAGTGATGCGAGCAATGGCCACCGATGCCGAGCTGCTGGCCAGGCGCTGCAGCTCGGCGCCCTGCCGGTCAAGCTGAAGCTGGTGGGAGCCCGGTAGCGGGCCTCACCCGCCCGGTGCCAATGAACTCAAAGTCAGTGGCACCGCAGACAGCGATTACACCGTCGGCGCGGCGGGCGTCCCCTCGGAGTTGACCACCTCGGCGAACTCGCGGAACAGCCCCGTGACCACGAACACCACCTGCTCGGCGATATCCACGGTGTTGTCGCCGATCCGCTCCAGGCAGCGGGCCACGAGGATCATGAACATGGCCCACTCGCGGACCTCGGGGTCGTCGCCGACCTCGACCGCCCGCTTGAAGATCTCCCGGTTCAGGCGGTTCACCTCGGCGTCCTGGCGGACCAGGTCCTGAGCCAGCGACACGTGGCGGGTCTTGAAAGCCTCCTTGGCCTGGGAGACCTGGGAGCGCGCGAGCTGCCCCATCCGCTCCAGCGACTCCAGGATCGGCTGGTCCTTGGGTGCCTCGTAGCCCGACAGAGGCACCAGCTTGGCCACGTTCACGCACTGATCGCCCATTCGCTCCACGCAGCGGATGATGTGGAGCAGCGCGGCCACGATGCGCAGGTCGCCGGCCACCGGCGCCTGGCGGGCCAGCAGCGACAGGACACCCTGATGCACTTCCAGGTAGCGCCCGTCGATCCGGTCATCGTCCGTGACCACCATTCCGGCCAGCTCGACGTCCTGGTAGCTGATCGCCTCGAGCGCGCGGTCCAACTGGGCGATGACCAGGTCCATCCCGCCCATAGTCTGCTCCTCCAGGCCCTTGAGCTCCTCGCGGAACTGGTGTCGTACCTCGTGGGGCATCGGATCAACCGAACTTTCCGGTGACGTAGCGCTCGGTGCGCTCGTCCTTGGGAGTGGTGAATATCTCGCTGGTCGGCCCGTGCTCGATCATTTCACCATCGAGCATGAACGCGGTGGTATCGGCCACGCGCGCCGCCTGCTGCATGTTGTGGGTGACGATCACGATCGTGTAGCGCTCCTTGAGCTCGTCGATCAGCTCCTCCACCCTAAGGGTGGCCACCGGATCGAGCGCCGAGCACGGCTCGTCCATGAGGATCACCTCCGGCTCGACCGCGATCGCGCGCGCGATGCACAGCCGCTGCTGCTGGCCGCCGGACAGTCCGACGCCGGGCGAATTCAGCCGTCCCTTGACCTCTTCCCACAGGCCCACCGCCCGGAGCGCCCCGTGCACACGCTCGCGCATGTTCTCCCCGCGCATCCCGGCCAGCTTCAAGCCCGAGGCCACGTTGTCGAAGATCGACAGGGTCGGGAACGGGTTGGGGCGCTGGAAGACCATGCCGATCGCCCGGCGCACCGTGGTGACGTCGATCTTGGGCGAGTAAACGTCCTCCTCGTCGAGCATCACCGAGCCCTCGGCCCTGGCATGGGGGATCTCCTCATGCATCCGGTTGATGCAGCGCACCATCGTCGACTTGCCGCAGCCCGACGGGCCGATGATCGCCGTCACCTCGTTGGCCGGGAAGGTGATGTCGATGCCCTTGACCGCGTGCGTCTGCCCGTAATAGGCGTGCAGTCCCTTGATCACCACCGAGTGACCGCGAGCCGTCCGGGCACCGCTGGCCGCGCTCGGCTTCTCGTCGGGCTGGGTCTGAGGTCCGCTGCTGGTCATGGGGTCGCGCTCGGTAGGCGTGGAGGGCATGATGCCACTTGTCTCCTTCACGGGGTTTGGGTCAGCTTCGTAGCTTGCTGCGGCTGCGCTCGTGGAATGTCCGCGCGGTCACGCTGAGCAGCAGAACGAACAGGATCAACACAAGCGCGGCCGCCCAGGCCTGAGCGTGGTCCTGCGGGCTGGGCGATTCCGACAGGGTGAAGATCGTCACGGGGATGTTCGGCATAGCCTGAGCCGGGTTCGTGGTGAGCCCGAAGTTGGAGAAGATCGAGCTGGTGAACAGCAGCGGCGCGGTCTCGCCGGCCACGCGGGCCACGCCCAGCACGGCGCCGGTGATCAGGCCCCCGGCGGCGGTGGGAATCACGATCCGCAGCACCACGCGCCAGCGCTTGAGGCCGAGGGCGAGCGCCGCCTCGCGCAGCGAGCCCGGGACCAGCTCGAGGACCTCCTGCGCGGAGCGGGCCACGATCGGCAGCTCGACGGCGGCCAGCGCCACGGCGCCGGCCCACCCCGACTGCGCGCCTCCGAGGACGAGCAGCCCGAAGATGAACACGCCGACGACGATCGTCGGCACCCCGTTGAGGATGTCCAGACAGAAGCGGATCACCGTCGAGACTGCCGGGCGGGCGAACTCGGTGGTGTAGATCGCGATCAGGATCCCCACCGGCACCGACATCAGCGTGGCCAGCCCGATGAGGATCGCGCTGCCCACGATCGAGTCGGCGATGCCGCCGCCGGTCTGCCCGAAGGGGACCGGGTTCTTGGTCAGGAAGTCAAGGTTGATGGCCGGTGCGCCCTTGATCAGCACGGAGATCACGACCAGCAGCAGTACGGCCACGGCCAGGAGGGCGGCGATCGTGCAGAGCACCTCCATGCCGCGGTTGACGGCCTTGCGCCGGCGGGCGCCGGGGGCGGGCGCCAGAAGGCGCGGGCGGGGGTTGACGACCGAGCTCTCCATGCTCAGCTCACCTTCGACCGGCGCACGATCAGCCGGGCCACGACGTTGACGATCACCGAGATGACCAGCAGGATGGCCGCCAGATAGATCAGCGACGCCTGACCCAGCCCAGGGTTGGCGCTCTGATACTCGGAGGCGATCTGGGCGGCCAGCGTGCCGGCCGGGGCAAACAGCGAGGCCTTGATCTGGGTGGCGTTGCCGATCACCTGGGTCACCGCGATCGCCTCCCCCAAGGCGCGGCCGAGGCCCAGGATCACCGCCCCGACGATGCCGGGACGGGCCACCGGCAGCACGGCGGTGCGCACCATCTCCCAGCGGGTGGCGCCCAGGGCGTAGGCCCCCTCCTTGAGCTCGGCCGGGGTGGTCTGGAACACCTCGCGCGTGATCGAGGTGACGATCGGCAGGGCCATGATCGTCAGGATCAGCGCCGCACTCAGCATCCCGAAGGGCGACGGGGTGCCGGCGAACAAGGGGATCCAGCCGAGGAAGCTGTGCAGGAACGGCTCCAGATGGTTGCCCAGGAACGGTCCCAGGATGATGATCCCCCACAGACCCAGGATGACGCTGGGGATGGCGGCCAGCAGCTCGACCAGGATCGCCACTGGCCGGCGGACGATCCTGGGCGCCAGCTCGGTCAGGTAGATGCTGATCGCGATCGCGGTGGGTGTGGCGATCAGCAGCGCGACGAACGAACTGACCAGGGTGCCGTAGATGAAATCCAGCGCCCCGAAGTTGTTGTGCACCGGGTCCCACACCTGCGAGCCCACGAATCCGATCCCGAACCGCGAGATCGCCGGGCTGGCCTGGTCGAACATCGTCTCGGCGATCCACACCAGCAGCACGACCGCCAGCAGACCGGCGAGCGCGCTGAGGATGCGCAGCAGCGGCTCCCCGATCCGGTCGACGAGCTTGACGTGGGCCTCGAAGGGGCGAGGGGCGGCGGGGGCGGTAGCACTCATCGTCAGTGGGCGGCGGAAGAGGGAGCGGTCGGAGAGGAAGCGGTCATTTTTACGGCGCGGGCGGGCTCCCGGTGGGGGCCCGCCCGCTGAACGGCTAGTTCGGCCGAGACGGCACCGGTCTTACTGGATCAGGTTGATATCTGCCTTGTCCGCCGACACCACCGCGGAGGGAAGCGGAGCGAATTCGAGCTTCGGTCCAGCCGCCTGACCGGTCGTGATAGCCCAGGCGATGAACTTCTTCATGGCCGCGCTCACCGCCGCACTCTCGCCCGTCTTGGGCACGAGCACGTAGGTGAACGTCGAGATCGGGTAGGCGTTCGGCGCCGAGGCCGGCGGGTCGGTCATTGAGGCCCCCTCGGTGCCACCCGAGGGCAGCGACTTCAGCGCCGCCGCCGCGGCCTCGATGGTCGATACGCCCGGAGTCGGATACTTGCCGACCGCGTTCTGGACCAGTCCGTAGTCGAACTTGTTCTCCACCACGTAAGCCGCCGTTATGTAGGCGATCGCTCCGTTGGTGCTGGACAGCACGCCGCCGACCCCGGAGTTGCCCTTGCCGCCCAGTCCACCCGGCCAGGCCACGGTGGTGGCGTTGCCGACCTTCGACTTGAACGTGGGGCTCACTTTGGACAGGTAGTTGGTGAACGCGAACGTGTCACCGCTGCCGTCGGTCCGGTGGACCGGCTGGATCGTCGTGCTCGGCAGCTTGACGCCCGGGTTGAGCTTCTGGATGGCCGGGTCGTTCCACTTGGTGATCTTGCCCAGCCAGATGTCGGCCAGCACCGGCCCGGTGAAATGCAGCCCGCTCGCAACGCCTGTCACGTGGTAGGCGACGTCCACCGCCGCCATCGCCCAGGGGATTTCCAGGCATCCCTTACAGGCAGCCTCCTGGCTGGAGGTGAGCGGCGCGTCACTGGCGCCGAAGTTGACCGTCCGGGCGGTGATCTGCTCGATCCCGCCGCCGCTTCCGATCGCCCCGTAGGTGATCGCCACCTTGGTGGCGGTGTCGTACGCGGGCTGCCACTGCGACATGAGCGGAGCAACCAGCGTGCTCCCGGCGCCGATCAGCGTGCTGGCGGATCCGACGCTCGAGCTGCCGGTCTTCGATGAGGTCGAGCCGCATGCGGCCACCCCGAGCGCGGCGAGCACCGCAACGGCTCCCGCTGTTATGCGACGTGTGTTCACGGTTCAGTGATCTCCTTGTCTAGTGTTCGGCCCCCGAGGACCCCAGTGTTCAGGCGGAGCAACGCCCAGGTGTTAACCAGTTGTGAAATCTGTGCTGCCATCTCGTTCGGAAGCGAGTCCGGCAGCTGGGCGGGCGCCGTTCGCCTCCGGCCCGGCGCCGTTCGGTCTGAGCTCGGCGGACAGCCGGTAGCCCAGCCCGAAGTGGGTGTGGATGAAGCTCCACTCGGGCAGCGCCAGGCCCAGCTTCACCCGGAGCTTGCGGATGTAGGCGTCCACCGAGCGGTCGCCGGACCGCATCGTCTTTCCCCACACGAGCAGGAAGAGCTCCTCGCGGGAGACGATCCGGTCCAGGCGGCGGGCCAGCTCGGTCAGCAGCCGCAGCTCTCGGATGGACATCGTGAGCGGCCGGCCGCCGGCTCGGGCGAGGTGCTCCTCAGGCGAGATCTCCAGGGGTCCTGCCTCCAGGACTTCCCTTCGCGGTGAGGCGGTCGCAGCCACACCCCCGATCGTCCAGGTCAGCCTGGCTGCGGGCGTTACCGCGCCGTGAAACAGATGTGAACAGGTTGTTATCGCCTGCCACCCTGGGTCTGATTCCAACCCCGGCTTCTGGCGGCTCCGGCGTCAGGCCACCCCGGGGCCGTGGCCGCGCGGCGTCCCTCAGTCGATCAGGCTGGAGGCCAGCGCCAACCGGGCGGCGAGCTCGTCCAGCTCCTCCTCCGGCGCGGCCGCGATCTCACCGGACGCCTCTGAGAGCAGCCCGGGTGCGCCCGGGTCCTCGGCGCCGTCCAGCTCGGGCGCGAACCTGTAGCCGACCCCGAAGTGGGTGTGAATGTAGCTCCACAGGGGCGAGGCGTTGCGCAGCTTCTGGCGGAGCTTGCGGACGAACACGTCGACCGAGCGATCGCCGTGGGCCATCGCATAGCCCCAGACGCGCTCGTAGATCTCCTCGCGGCGGAGCACCCGGTCGGACTGGGAGAGGAGGTTGAGGATCTCGAACTCACGCGCTGTCAGCTCCACGCTGGCCTCGCCGGCATAAGCCTGGTAGAGGTCGGGGCGGATCGTGATCTCACCCACCTGGGAGGCCTGCTCCAGCGGCGGCATCTCATTGCGCCGGTGGCGGCGGATGGCCGCCTCGACCACACAGATCAGCTCCTCCGCGTGGCACGGCTTGGTGATCCAGGCGTCGGCGCCGACCCGCAATCCCCGCACGCGCTGAGCCACGGACGACGGGCCGGTGCAGATGATCACGGCCAGGCCGGGGAGCCTGGAGCACACACGCTCGAGGTACTCCCAGCTTCCGGGTCCGACGACGGCCAGATCGATCACCAGCGCGTTCAGCCGCATGGCCACCAGCGCGTCGGGAGTGGCTGGGCTGGACAAGCTGCGCAGGTCCCAGCCCAGCGTCCGCAGCCGGTTCGACAGCACCTGGATGAACCCCGGATCGCGATCGACGACAGCCAGCCGGGGGCGTGGATTGGTGCGGGGTGAGGGAGAAGCCGCGGTACTCCCCATCACAGCGCCGCTCGTCTCTGGCGACATTGCCGCCACTGTAATGCACGGCCTCTCGGCCTGTCCGGGCACGGGGCGGCCGGTAACACGATGTTTACACGCAAAGAGCGGGAGGTTTTGCGTGGGCGCCGCTCGATGGGAGGCGAGACGAGCTCGCATCGCCGACAGGCTCCCCGGACAAGATCGCCTAAGAGGGGACTAAGAGCAGGCGTTCATCCGTCTCAGCCGCCGCTATTCTCCGCCTGAACGGGCTCCCTCAGGTTCGCCCCACCCTGGGCCCGCCGCTAGACCCCCCATGGCATCTCGCAAGCAACAGAAACAAGAGGCGCGTCAGCGCCGTCTGGAGCAAGAGCGGGCGCTGGCTGCCCAATCCCAGAAGCGCCGACGTACGCAGATGCTTGGTGGCGTGCTGGTGGCCGCGGTGGCGGTGATCGCGGTGGCCATCGCCATCTCGGCGAGTGGCGGCAGCAGCGCCCCAGTCAAGGTCCACAGCGCGCAGGCCAAGAACGACTACACGGCGGTGGCGACGCTGCTCAAGGGGATCCCGCAGACGGGGACGACGCTGGGCAACCCCAAGGCGCCGGTGACGATCGACTACTACGCAGACCTCGAGTGCCCGATCTGCCGGCTGTTCACCTTGGGGATCGACGGCGGCGGCTTCCCGCAGCTCGTCGCCAACCAGATCCGCGCGGGGAAGGTCAAGGTCGTCTACAAGTCGTTCTGCACCGCCACCTGCACCAACCACGGGCAGAGCACATTCAACCTCCAGCAGGTCGCCGCCTATGCCACGGGCCAGCAGAACCTGTTCTGGGACTACGCGGAGCTCTTCTACCGGGAGCAGCAGGTCGAAACCTCGGACTACGTCAACGCCACCTTCTTAAAGGGGTTAGCCGAGCAGATACCCAACCTGGACCTGACCAAGTGGCAGACCGATCGTGGGGATCCGGCCCTGCTCAACCAGGTTGAAGGGGATGAGCAATCGGCCTCCAACCTCGGGTTGGGTGGCACCCCGACCCTGATCGCGATCGGGGCGAAGGGCGAGACGCTCGTCAACAGCGGGAACTTCCCCACCTACAGCACCATCCAGCAGGCGATCAGCAAGGTCGAATGACCGCCACGGCTGGCCAGGCCGAGCGCACCACCACCACTACCCGCCGCCCAGGCGGGCTGACGATCGCGATCGTGGTGTTCGCCGTCATCGGGCTGGCGATCGCGGGCTACACGACCTACGAGCACTACAACGGCTTCAAAACCCTGCTGTGCCTGGGCGGCCACCACGGACAGTCCAGCTGTGAGCAGGTGCAGTCTTCCGAGTGGTCGAGGCTGGACGGGGTGCCTGTGTCGGTGCTGGGGCTGGTCGGCTACTTCGTGCTGCTGGTCTCGCTGGCCTTCCGGGGCGAGCTGACCCGGGCCTTGGCGTTCCTCGTGGCCCTGATCGGCTTTGGCTTCAGCGCCTACCTGACCTACCGCGAGCTGTTCACCCTCAAGGAGATCTGCGAGTGGTGCGTGGGCAGCGCCGTCTGTATGACGATCCTGATGGTCCTCACGGGAATCCGCTTCCTGCGGGGAGACCCACAGCCGGTCTGACCCCCCGGACAGGCTCTGCACATACGGACCTGCGCCGGAGCGTCCGCCCCGATCCGGATGATTGCGAGTCAATGAGTTGGCGAACCACCCGCGCCTCGGCCCAGACGGGCGAACCGACCCGTCACGTGGCGATCATCGACCTGGGCTCCAATTCCTGGCGCCTGGTCGTGTTCAGCTACGGATCCGACGGCTGGTGGAAGCGCACCGACGAGCTCTACGAGTCGGTGCGGATCGCCGAGGGGATGGGCGACACGGGCGAGCTGCAGGAGCCGGCGATCGCCCGCGGCCTGGAGACCCTGGCCGTGTTCGAGCGGTTCTGCCGGGCCAGCCACCTGGCCGACGACGACGTCCACGCGGTCGCCACCAGTGCGATCCGCGATGCCGTCAACCGCCAGGAGTTCCTCGACCGCGCCCGCGAGGTCAGCAGCTTCCAGATCGAGGTGCTGTCGGCCGAGGCCGAGGCCCACTACGGCTACGTGGCCGCGATCAACACCTCGACACTCACCGACGGTCTGATCCTCGACATCGGCGGCGGCAGCCTGCAGCTGATCGAGGTGGCTGGCCGCCAGGAGCAGAACTTGGCCTCCTTCCCGCTCGGCGCGGTCCGGATGACCGAGCGTTTTCTCTCTGATTCCGGCCCGGCGCGCAAAAGGGACCTCCAGAAGCTCCGGGCCCATGTCAAAGACTCCCTGTCGGTTGTCCCGTGGCTGGGGCAGCGCGGCGGTCGGCTCCTCGCCACCGGCGGCGCCGTGCGCAACCTGGCCGCCGCTGCCGGCCACGCGGCGCTCGGCCCCAGCGGCGGCATCGACCTCGGTGTCCAGGGCTACGTGGTTACGCACGAAACCCTCCAGGAGCTGGTCACGCAGCTGGCCTCCCTGCCGGCCGACGAGCGCTCCGAGGTGGACGGGATCAAGCCCGGTCGCGCCGACATCATCCTGGCCGCGGCCGTGACCCTGGAGACGGTGCTGGAGATCGGCGGGCTCGCCGGGATCGAGGCCACCGAAGCGGGACTCAGGGACGGCCTGTTCCTGGCTCGCACGCTGCTCGGCGAGGAGCAACCGTTGTTCCCCAACGTCCGCGAGGCCGCCGTACACAACCTGGCCATCCAGTACGAGTCGGACCTCGTCCACACCGAGCACGTGGCTCGCCTGGCCCTGCAGATGCACGACTCGCTGGCCCAGGCCGACCTGTTCACGCCCGAACCCGGTGAGGCAGAGCTTCTGTGGGCCGCGGGGATGCTCCACGACGTGGGCATGACGATCTCCTACGACGATCACCACAAGCATTCCCGCTACCTGATCGTCAGCGCCGAGCTCCCGGGCTTCGACCCCCGCGAGCGGGCGCTGATCGCCCAGATGACCCGCTACCACCGCAAGGGCGCGCCCAAGCTCGGCCAGTGGTCCAAGCTGGCCCGTGACGGCGACGAGGAGATGCTCGACCGGTGCGCCGTGATCCTGCGCCTGGCCGAGCATCTGGAGCGCGGGCGCGACCAGTCGGTCAGCCAGGCCAGCCTGCGCACCAACGGCGACGGCGTGGCCCTCCATCTGCACGCGGCGGGCGACATCACCCTCCCCCGCTGGAGCGTCGAGCGCTACGGCGACGACGAGGCGTTCGAAAAGGTCTTCCACCGACCGCTGGTGATCGGCTGAATCCGCCACTCCCCTCCGCCGTGGATGAAACCTGCCTTGCGGATTAACCAGAACGTCACACGGATCCTCGCCGCGGCTGCCCGCCAGGCTCACAGGTACTTGAATTGGCCGAACGCCGACTGGGTCCACCGCGTACAGTTCGCCACATGCTCTGGTTGCTGCGCCACGCCGATGCGGCCGATGGCGTCCCTGATGACGCGCGGCCCCTGACCGAGAAGGGGATCCGTCAGGCCCAGGCCGCCGGGCGCGCCCTGGCCCAGCTCGGCGTCAGGCTCGACGCCTGCCTCTCCAGTCCGAAGCTGCGCGCCCTGCAGACCGCCGAGCTGGCCTGCGAGCTGCTGGGAGTGGCGGTGAGCAGCGAACCGGCCCTGGCCGGCGGCCCGTTCGACCCCGAGGAGCTGGTGGCCGGCCTGGACGATGCGATGCTGGTCGGACACGATCCGTCCTTCTCGCTGGCCCTGCACGACCTCACCGGGGTGCAATCGCGGATGAGCAAGGGCGGCCTGGCCGGGATCAACAAGGGCGAACTGATCGTCCTCCTCCGACCCAAGGAACTCAGCCTCATAGCGGGCACGCGGGAGCCGGTGGCGTGAGCCACCACGCCCCCTCCAAGGCCGCCGCCGCACACAACGGCGACGGGGACGGAGCGGGCAAGCGACACCAGGCCGATCTCAAAGACAAGCGGCTGTACGTCAACCGCGAGCTGTCCTGGCTCGACTTCAACGACCGCGTCCTGCAACTGGCCGAGGACGAGCAGATACCCCTGATCGAGCGGGTCAAGTTCCTGGCCATCTTCACCTCGAACCTGGACGAGTTCTTCATGGTCCGCGTGGCGGGCGTGCACGACCAGCTCGACGCTGGGATCGACGCCCGGGGACCAGACGGCCTGTCCCCCAGCCGGGTGCTCGACGGCATGGCCCAAAAGGTCCGCGAGCTCGACAAGCGCCATGCCCGCCAGTTCCGCGACATGATCGCGCCCGCTCTGGCCGAAAACGGGATGCGCATCGTCTCGAGCCAGGAGTCAGGCGCCTCCGACGAGACGCTCGAAGAGCATTTTCGCCAGCACATCTTTCCCGCGCTGACCCCCCTGGCGATCGGCCCGGGCCGCCCGTTCCCCTACATCTCCAACCTCTCCCTCAGCCTCCTGGTCCGGCTGCGCGACCCCGAGAACGACCACGAGGCATACGCCCGCGTGAAGGTTCCCAAGGAGGTCCTGCCCCGCTTCGTGGAGATCGAGAAGGAGGTGTTCATCCCCCTCGAGGACATCATCGCCCGCCACCTGGGCGCGCTGTTCCCCGGGATGGAGATCATCGCCCACGACCTGTTCCGGGTCACCCGTGACGCCGACTTCGATGTCTCGGACGAGGCTGACGACCTGCTGCGGGCGGTGGAGGACGAGCTCCGGCGCCGCCGCTTCGGTGAGGTGGTTCGCCTCGAGGTCGGCGCCGGCATGGATCCGGAGATGCGCGCCCTGCTGGTGGACTGGCTGGGCGTGGCCGCCAAGCAGGTCTACGACGTGGAGGGCCTGCTCGACCTGAGCGATCTGTGGCAGATCGCCGGCGTCGACGGGCACCCGGATCTGCGCGAGACGCCCTGGACCCCGATGACCCACCCCGCCTTCGTCTCGCGCCCCGGCGAAGCCGACGAGAAGCCCGACGTGTTCGCCGCCATGCGCTCCCGCGACATCCTCGTGCACTACCCCTACCAGTCGTTCTCGACCAGTGTCGAGCGGTTCGTCCTGCAGGCGGTCGACGATCCCAACGTGCTGGCCATCAAGATGACCGTGTACCGCACCTCGGATGACTCGGTCCTCGTGCCGGCGCTGATCGCCGCCGCCGAGAAGGGCAAGCAGGCGGTGTGCCTGGTGGAGCTGAAGGCCCGCTTCGACGAGCGCCAGAACATCCGCTGGTCCCGTGAGCTGGAGGAGGTGGGCGCGCACGTCGTGCACGGCATCCCCGGCCTCAAGACCCACGCCAAGGCGATTCTGGTCGTCCGCCGCGAGCGCGGACAGGTGCGCCACTACGTGATGATCGGGACGGGCAACTTCCACGCCAAGAACGCGCGACTGTACGAGGACTTCGGGCTGTTCACCACCGACCGGGAGCTGGGCGAGGAGGTGGCCAACCTGTTCAACACGCTGACCGGTTACGGGCACCCGAAGCGCCAGCGCAAGGTGCTGGTGGCCCCCGACGCCCTGCGCGAGCCGCTGATCGAGCTGATCGAGCGGACGGTGGCCGCCCATCAGACCGGCCAGCCCGCGCGGATCGCCATGAAGATGAACGCGCTGGTCGACCGCCGCTGCATCCAGGCCCTGTATCGCGCCTCGCAGGCCGGCGTCCCGATCGACCTCAACGTGCGGGGGATCTGCTGCCTGCTCCCCGGAATTCCGGGAGTCAGCGAGACGATCAAGGTCGTGTCGGTCGTCGGGCGCTTCCTGGAGCACTCGCGCATCTACTCGTTCGAGTTCGGCGACGAGCACAGCTACTACATAGGTTCGGCCGACCTGATGCCCCGCAATCTCGACACGCGGGTCGAGCTGCTGACCCCGGTGGATGCGCCCGAGCTCAAGGGCGAGCTCGAGGACACGCTCGAGCGCTGCTTCGCCGACGACACGAACGCCTGGACACTCAACTCCGAGGGCCACTGGCACCGGTGCACCGGCCGCCACCGTTCGGTGCACCGGGAGCTGATGGAGCGCACGCTCGCCCAGAGCAGCCCGGCGGCGGTCAACTAGAAGCGTTCGGTACGGCCTCTTGAGGCTGCCGCGGGGGGTGGCTTGTGGCACACCCCCCGCGACGCTCCGCCTTCTGGAGGCGGCTGCGCGTTTGCTGGCTGAGCCTGGATCCACCGAAGGTCGGCGGAGACTCGGTGCCGGGCGGCAAGTCAGACGACTTCCGGTGAGCATCCGAAGGGTGAACCCTCGGAGCGAGGCGGAAGTCGTATGACGCCGCCGATCCGGTGACGAGGCGACCCGAGATTCGGCGGATCCAGGCTGAGATCAGCCCGTCGGCGCCGAGGCCGGGCGGACGCCCAGGGTCACCTTGATCGTGTGGGTCGTGCCGTCGTGCCTGACCCTCATCGTCACGGTCCGGCCCGGCCGATAGGCGCCCACTACCGCGATGAACTGGTTGGTCGAGCTGATCGGCTTGCCGTTGACCGCGGTGATCGTGTCGCCGGGGTGCAGTCCCGCCTTGGCCGCCGGCGAGCCGGCCACCACCGGTGTGGGGCAGGTGGAGTCGGGCGTGGTGGCGATCTGGGCGCCCCCGACGCTGGTGGAGTTCAGGCACACGCCCACGTAGGAGTGCGTGACCTTCTTGCCGGAGATGACCGTGTTGGCCACCTGCATGTCGGTATTCCCCGGGGTGGCGAACCCGACGCCCGAGCTCTGGTCGGAGTTGGTGTCGATCTGGTCGTTGAGTCCCAGCACAGCCCCGTTGGCGTCCAGCAGCGGACCGCCCGAGTTACCCGGGTTGATCGCCGCATCGGTCTGGATCGCGCCGGAGATCGTGTAGTTGTTGGGGGCGGGGATGCTGCGGCCCACGGCGCTGACGATCCCGGAGGTGACGGTCTCAGGCAGGCTGAACGGGCTGCCGATCGCCACCACGGCATCGCCCACCTGGGCGTCGCTGGAGTCGGCGAACGTGATCGGGTGCAGCTCGGAGGCCGGGACACTGACCCGGATCACGGCCATGTCGGTGGAGGCGTCCTGACCCAGGACCCGCGCCTTGGCGTTGACACCGTTCTGGAAGTGCACGGTCACCGACGTGGCCCCCGACACGACGTGCTGGTCGGTGAGGATGTCGCCCTTCTTGTCGTAGACGACACCGGCGCCCTCACCCTCGGTCTCCTGGGTCGTGCTGCCTCCGAACAGGCCTCCACCGGCGGTGGTGTGGGAGGTCACCGTGACGTCGACCACGCCGGGGCTGTCCTTGCGGTAGATCTGGTTGACCGTCAGGGCCTGCGTCTTGGCCAGTGACGTCGGCACTGAGGTGGCGGACGACGAACCGCCCCCTGATAGCACCGTGGTCGTCACTTGGCGGGTCGTGCCTCCGCCACCGGAGATGACCAGCGCGACTACCGCGCCGGCGATCGCCCCGGCCACTACGGGGAGGATCTTCAAACTCATCGATTGACTCCTGTCAGAAGCTGATGCGTAACTCTGAAGTTGAGCAGGGCGGCTTGAAAGACCTCTGTGAAAACCGGAAGAGCTGCGTAAGAAACAGGTCCTGGGCCGGCTTTTGCGCGGCCAGCCCGGCCTCTGCATCTACCCCTGCCGGCGGGGAGCCACGCAGAAGACCTCCAGGCCCGGGGGTGCACCCTTGGCCCGAAACGCCCGGCGCCGCTTGATCTCGAGGCGCTCGCGCTCTTCTTCTCTGATGCTAGCGAGGACGGCACCGGGGGCCAGAACCTCACCGGCCTTGGCCGCTTCGGAGATGCGGGCAGCGATGTTCACGTCCGCCCCGAGATAGTCGCCGTTCATCCGGCGGGGGCGGCCGCTGTGCAGCCCGGCCCGCAGTTGGGGGTGGGCGCCCGGAAGGCCGTCCACGGTCTCGCGCATGTCGATCGCCGCCCCCAGCGCCCCGGTGGCGCCGCGGAACACCGCCGTGTGCCCGTGACCGAGCCGCTTGACCAGCTTGCCGCCGTGAGCGGCGATGCACGCTCCACCACCGTGGCCGCCTCGCGCAGGAACCCCAGCGCCTGCTCATCCCCCACCTCCAGCACCCAGCTCGAGAAGCCGGATAGCTCGGTGAACAGCAGCGTCACCTCGATCGAGTCCTCACCCCGGCCCAACCACTGGGAGATCGTCTCCCAGGCCTGACGCCCGGCTGAGGCCAGCTCGCCGGCGGTCGGCCGCGACGAGGATTCAGCCTCAGCCGTCATGCCGAGCCATCTCCACGAACGGCTCCAGCGCCGCCGGGTTGGCCAGTGATTCCCGGCTGGCGGCCTGCTCGGCCGGTACGCCCATCAGGATCCGCTTCACCGGGACCTCCAGCACCTTGCCCGACAGCGTGCGGGGAACCTCGGTGATCTCGACGATCTCGTCCGGGACGTGCCGGGGGGAGCAGTCAGCGCGCAGCCTGGACCGGATCTGGCCTTTGAGCTCCTCATCCAGGGCCGCTCCGTCGCGCAGCACCACGAACAGCGACAGCCAGCCGTCCGTGCCCTCGCGTGGACGGTCGATGACCAGCGCGTCGACCAGCTCATCGAGGGCCAGCACGGAGCGGTAGATCTCGCTCGTGCCCATCCGCACCCCGCCCCGGTTGATCGTGGAGTCCGAGCGGCCGTAGATGATCGCTCCCCCTTCAGCGGTGATCTCGATCCAGTCGCCGTGCCGCCACACACCGGGGAACATGGAGAAGTAGCTGTCCCGGTAGCGCTCGCCGTCCGGGTCGCCCCAGAAGTAGATCGGCATCGACGGCATCGGCTGGGTGATGACCAGCTCGCCCACCTGGTCGCTGACCGGATGCCCGGACTCATCCCAGGCCTCCACCGACGCCCCCAGGCACCGGGCCTGCAGTTCACCTTCCAGCACGGGACGGATCGCTACCCCGCCCACGAACGCGGTGCACATGTCCGTGCCCCCCGAGGTTGAAAACAACCAGGTGCCGTCGCCCAGCTGCTCGTACACCCAGCGGAACCCCTCCGGCGACAGTGGCGAACCGGTCGAACCGACGGCCTCCAGCGCGTTCAGCTCCCGTCCTGCCTTGGGCTCGATCCCCGCCTTCATGCAGCTCGCGATGAACGCCGCGCTGGTGCCAAAGCAGGTCATCCCACTCCGCTCGGCCAGCTCCCACAGCGTGTCCAGGCTGGGATAGCCGGGGTTGCCGTCGAACAGGATGATGGAGGCGTCCGAGAGCAGCACTCCGACCAGGAAGTTCCACATCATCCAGCCCGTGGTGGTGAACCAGAAGAACCGCTCCCCGGGCTGGGCGTCCAGGTGCAGGTGGGCCATCTTGACGTGCTCGAGCAGGATCCCGCCCTGGCTGTGCACGATCGGCTTGGGCAAGCCGGTCGTGCCCGAGCTGTACAGCACCCACAGCGGATGATCGAAGGCCAGCGCCGTGAACTCCAGCTCCACCGGCCCGTCCCCCGCGAACCCGGCCGGCCACCCCGTCCCGTCCAGATAACCGAACCGCACCACCTCCGGGTCACCGGGCAGCGCGGCGGCGATCTCATCCACGATCTGGCGGCGATCGAAGTCCCGGCCCCCGTACCGGTAGCCGTCGATCGCCAGCACTACCTTCGGCTCGATCTGGCTGAAGCGATCGATCACGCTGCGCGCCCCGAACTCCGGCGCCGCCGAGGACCAGATCGCCCCGATGCAAGCGCAGGCCAGGAACGCGGCGACCGTCTCGGGGATGTTGGGCATGTAGGCCGCCACCCGGTCGCCCGGGCCCACCCCCCGGGCTCTCAGCGCCGCCGCCACCGCAGCGGTCTGCGACCGCAGCTCGCCCCACGTCCAGCTGCCCAGCTCGCGCAGCTCGGAGGCGTGCTGGATCGCCAGCGCCTCCGGATCCCGGTTGCGGAAGATGTGCTCCGCGTAGCTGATCTCCGCGCCCGGAAACCACTCCGCACCCGGCATCTCCCGCCGCCCGAGCACACGCTCCGGCGCTCGGCTGAACCGCAGCTCGAAGAACTCCACGATCGAGGACCAGAACCCCTCCAGATCGTCCACCGACCAGCGCCACAGGTCCTCGTAGTCCTCCGTCTCCACCCCGCGCGTCTCGGCCAGCCACTGGCGGTAGCGGGTGACCGTGGCCTTGGCCACGCGCTCCGGGCTCGGAGTCCACAGGATCTCGTGTGCGGACATGGTCAGCAAGTATCCGGGATCATCCCGGCGGTGTCCCAGCTCAGCGTGACCGCCCCATTTGCCGGCACTGTGGTCGCGATCGGCTCAGGCCCGGGTGCCGTCGTGCAGCCCGGCACGGTGCTGCTCGTGCTGGAGGCGATGAAGATGGAGCACGAGATCCTGGCCGAGACGTCCGGCGCCGTCGAGAGGTTGCTCGTCGGAGTGGGCGAGACGGTCAGCCAGGGGCAGACGCTGGCGGTCCTCGCGCCTGGTCCGGGCGAGCGAAGCGAGCCCGGGGCGTCCCCGGCTCCCGCCGCGGAGTCCCGAGATGACCTCGCGGCCGTCGCTGAGCGCCACCGCCTGACCCGGGACGAGGCTCGCCCCGAGGCGGTCGCCCAGCGCCACGAGCGCGGGCGAAGGACGGCCCGGGAGAACCTGGCCGACCTGGTCGATCCAGGCAGCTTCGTCGAATACGGGCCGCTGCTGTTCGCCGCCCAGGAGGCTCGCCGGCCCAAGCAGGAGCTGATCGAGCGCACCCCGGCCGACGGCCTGGTGGGCGGTGTGGGAACCGTCGACGGGCGCCCGGCCGTCGCCATGTCCTATGACTACACGGTCCTGGCCGGCACCCAGGGGATGCGCAACCACCACAAGAAGGACCGGCTGTTCGAGCTGGCCGAGCGGCGCCGGCTGCCCGTGATCCTGTTCGCCGAGGGCGGTGGCGGGCGCCCGGGCGACGTGGACATGCCGATCGTGGCCGGGCTCGACTGCCGGGCTTTCGAGCTGTTCGCCCGCCTGAGCGGCCTGGTTCCGCTCGTCGGCATCGCCTCGGGCTACTGCTTTGCCGGCAACGCGGCGCTGCTGGGCTGCTGCGACGTGGTGATCGCCACCGAGGACGCCAGCATCGGGATGGGCGGCCCGGCGATGATCGAAGGGGGCGGGCTGGGCGTGGTGGCCCCGCAGGACGTGGGCCCAATCGACGTGCAGTGGGCAAACGGAGTGGTCGACCTGCGCGTGGCCGATGACGCCGCCGCGGTGGCTGTGGCCAAGCGGTATCTGGGGTACTTGGAGCAGACGGGGCAGGCCGCCCCGTCGCCGGGTGGTGAGCCCACAAGCCACCACCCGGCGGCACACCCGCACGCGGACCAGACGCTGCTGCGGGATCTGATTCCCGCCAATCGCAAGCGGGTGTACGACGTGCGGCAGGTGATCGAGACGCTGTTCGACTCAGGCTCGGTGCTCGAGCTGCGGCGCGGGTTCGCGGCGGGCATGGTGACCGCTCTGGCCCGCGTGGACGGACGCTCGCTGGGGGTGATCGCCAACGACCCGACGCATCTGGGCGGCGCCATCGACGCCGACGGAGCGGACAAAGCGGCGCGGTTCATGCAGCTGTGCGACGCCTTCGCACTGCCGCTCGTGTTTCTGGCCGACACGCCCGGGTTCATGGTCGGTCCCGAGGCGGAGCAGACGGCCACGGTGCGCCATTTCTCGCGGATGTTCCTGACTGGCGCCAACCTGAGCATCCCCGTGGGCACGGTGGTGCTGCGCAAGGGCTATGGCCTGGGTGCCCAGGCGATGGCCGGCGGCGGCTTCACGGCGCCCGAGTTCGTGATCGGCTGGCCGACCGCCGAGTTCGGGGCGATGGGGCTGGAAGGCGCGGTGCGTCTGGGGCTGCGGCGCGAGCTCGAGGCGATCGAGGACCCCGGTGAGCGGCAGGCGGCCTACGAGACCGCGGTGGCCGCCGCCTACGAGCGCGGCCAGGGGATCAACATGGCCGCCTATGGGGAGATCGACGACGTGGTCGATCCGGCCGATACCCGCCGGTGGATCGCCACCCTGTTCGGGGCCGAGCGCTCCCGGCCGGGGCACCTGTCCGGCAAGCGCCGGCCCCACGTCGACAGCTGGTAGGCGCCCTGACTTTGGGCCGGCGGCCGCCGGGCGGGAGTCACAGCCCAGCGGCCGCCGTAATGCCCAGGAAGCGGGGAGCGAGCCCCGCCCGCGACGAGACGCACTTCGTCGCGACCGGCGAGCCGCGGACAGCCAGGCTGCTAGGGGCAGGGATGCGGGGTGTCTGCCCGTCGCTGCCTGACTGTCACGCGACACCGCTTTGGCGTCCTGCACGTTAGGTCCGGCCGCGTCAGCTCGGCGTAAAGCCGCGGGCCTTCTTAGCCACGTTTTAGGAGCTTGAGGTGCTCGTCGTCGTGGAGGTCGGCCGCAGGATGCTCGCGCAACTGCGAGAGGCCTTGATGAACTTCGGGTTGGACTCGATCGAGCGCGGGAAGATCGCCCCGCTCCCGGACGTCTTGGGCTTGGGGAGGTTGTAGCCGTGCTTGCGCACGCAGGTGGCGAACGAGGTGAGCGTGGCCGCCGAGAAGTGCGGGCGCCGGAACCTGCCGGCCCCGAAGCTGCCCCGCGTTCCCCCACATGCCTTGAACGCGGCCTGGAGCTTCGGATTGCTGGAAAAGCCACCGGCGCCGGGCGGCCGGGTTCCGGACGGTGTCGTGGCGCCCCCGGCACCGGCAGCTCCCGCCGGGGGTCCACCCCCGCCGAAGAATCCGCCGCCTCCGCCGCCTCCACCGCCCGGCCGGGACGGCAGCGTGACGCCGTGTTGCTTCAGACAGGCGGCCAGTTTGGTTCGGCTGCTCGAGGTGGAGGCCGTCGTGCTGGTGTGCGTGGAGCCCGTGGACGAGCTCGATCCGCAGGCCGCGATGATCAGTGAGCCCGCCACGGCCAGGAGAATCGGGGACAGGCGGGCAGGCTTGATGTTCACTTTCTGAGGTCCTTTCATGGGTGATCAGCCGCCGAACAGCGAGCTGACGGACGACGAGCCGCTGGATGCGGAGGTGCTGCTCGCACTGGAGGAACTGCTCGCGGCGTGGGCTCCCGAGTCGGTGAGGCTGGTGGCGCTGACCGTGCCCTTGGCTGCGGGCACTCCGGCGACCACCACGGAGTCACCCGGGTTGATCTTGGAGCGGCCGACCGTCTGGGCCTTGGTGATCTTGGTGGCGCTGGACAGGGTTACCTTGACCGTGTTGCCGGAGGTTTCGGTGACATAGACGGTGCGGCCGTTGACGCTGGCCACGGTGCCCACGGTGGCGCCGGCGGCACCGCCACCTGCGAACCCGCCGAAACCGCCGCCCGCGTGGGTGGAACCCGTCGACCGGCCTGACGCCGAGCTGGTGGAGGTGGCGCCGGCAAATCTGGCCGCCAGCCCGCTCGCCGCTCCCGTGGTCGACCCGGCCAGCTGGCCCTTCTCGACCCTGACGCCGATGTAGAACCCGACGGCGCCCAGGATCACGGCGCACAGCAGCGCGCTCCAGGGAGTCAGGAGCTTCCGGCGGGGACGGCCGGGAAGCTCGCCGCCCAGTTCCCCCTCGGGGTCCTGCCGGCTCTGCCCCGCCGGTCCATAGGTGATCGCGTTCATTTCCGTCCCTTGCTGAGGTTGTGGAGAGGTCATTCGAAGCGCAGCGCCTCGATCGGGCGCATGGCCGCCGCCCGTCCCGCGGGGTAGGTGCCGAAGAACAGGCCGGTGAGCAGCGCGGCGCAGAAGGCCAGGACGACCGAATAGGGGGCGATCACCGGCTGCACGCCGGCGATCCGGAACTGGGTGCCCACCACGCCGGCCAGGACGCCGGCCAGGCCACCGAACAGAGACACCAGCACGGCCTCCACCAAGAATTGGATCAGGATGTCCGAGCGCCGTGCCCCCACCGCCTTGCGGATTCCGATCTCCCGCGTGCGCTCGGTGACCGACACCAGCATGATGTTCATCACCCCGATGCCGCCGACCAGCAAGGAGATGGCGGCCACCTCGCCCAGCAGCGTGGTGAACACCTTCGAGCTCGACGTGGAGGCTTGGAGGATCGAGCTCTGATTGATGACGGTGAAGTTGCTCTGGAAGCTGTTCTCGGCCGTCGGCGGGTCGAGCTGGTTGAGGATGCCGGTCACCTCGGTCTGCGCCGCATTCAGGGAGTTGGGCGACGTGGCCTGCACGAGGATCTGGTTGAGGTTCCCGTAGCCGGTGAGGGTGTCCTGGGTAGCGGTGAGCGGGGCCACCCCCACGTCGTCCAGGTTGCTCGTGCCGTTGGATCCCTTGGAGGCGGTGACCCCGATCACCTCGAAGGCGGTCCCGTTGACCTCCACCGTCTGACCGACCGGGTCGGCCCCGCTGAACAGCTCCTGATCGACGGTCGGCCCGATCACCAGCACCCGCTTGTGGCCGGTCTCATCGGCCCCGGTGAACCACGAGCCCTCGGCCATCGTGTAGTTGCGAGCCTGCTGATAGCTGGGGGTGCTGCCCACGAACGATGACGGCTCGTAGGTCGTGCTCCCGTAGGTCAGGGTCACGCTGCCGGCCTGTACGACGGGTGAGACCGACTTGACATCGGGAGCCTCCAGGTGGTTCTGGAGCGCCGCGGCGTCGGCCAGGGTGAGCCCCTGCGCGGCGCTCGAGCTCGAGCTGCCAGCCCCGCCGAACCCGCCGCCGAAGCCCAGACCGCCCAGACCCGTGGACGAGGAGACCGTGAGCAGGTTCGAGCCCAGCGAGTTGATCTGCGCCTCCACCGCCGCCGAGGAGCCGGTGCCCACGGCCACCAGCACGATCACCGATCCCACGCCGATCATCAGTCCGAGAATGGTCAGGCCCGAGCGCAGCTTGTTGGCCGACAGGCCGGCCAGGGCGATCCGCACCGTTTGACTCATGCGGGGATCTCCGCGGCGGTCGCTTCGTCGGCGATGATCTGCCCGTCGCGGAGCCGGATCAGCCGGCGGGCGTGCTGAGCTATGTCCTCTTCGTGGGTGATCAGGACGATCGTGCGACCCTGGCGGGACAGACGGTCGAAGATGTCCAGCACCTCGGCACTGGAGCTGGTGTCCAGATTGCCGGTCGGTTCGTCGGCCAGGATCATCGCCGGGTTGCTCACCAGCGCCCGGGCCACGGCCACCCGCTGCTGCTGGCCGCCCGACAGCTCCGAGGGCAAGTGGTTGACCCGATCGCTCAGTCCCACAGCCGCCAGCGCGGTGAGAGCTCGTTGCTGACGCTCCGCGCGCGGCAGGCCACCGTAGATCAGGGGCAGCTCCACGTTCATGAGCGCCCGGGTGCGGGGGATCAGATTGTAGCTCTGGAAGACGAAGCCGATGTAGCGGTTGCGCAGGTCGGACAGGGTGTCCTCATCGGTTCCCCGGATGTCGAGGCCGTTCAGACGGAAGCTCCCCGATGTGGGTACGTCAAGGCACCCGAGGATGTTCATCAGCGTGGTCTTGCCGCTGCCCGACGCGCCCATGATGGCCACGAACTCCCCCCGCTCCACCCGGAGGCTCAGGCCTCGCAGGGCATGCACGGCGATGTCGCCGATCTGGTAGGTCTTGCGCACGTCGCGGAGGTCGATCACCGGTCCGTCGTACGGAGTCCGAGGTGCGAGGCCGGCGGGCGTCCCGCTCCTCTGGCGCCGGCGAGCTCGGCGGGCGCGCTCCAGGCGGAGTTCTCGTCTTCGGCGCCATTCCGAGGGGTCGGCGGTGTTCCGTCGGCGGTCGGGATGGGAGTCCGACATCAGCCGCCTCCGGCCCCGCCGGCGGACCCGCCACCTCGCGCGCCGCCACCGGCAAAGCCGCCGCCCCCCCCGAATCCACGGCCGGTCAGGCCGCCGCCGAGCGTCCCCGTGCTCGAGGAGGTGGTGGAGGTGGACGTGCCCAGGGCCGGGAGGGTGATCGTGACCAGCAGCTGATCGCCGGACTTCAGGCCGCTGATGATCTGGCTGCGACTGCTGCCCCGCAGCCCCACCACCACCGGCTGCGACACCGTCTTGCCGTTCTGCTCCAGCTGCACGGTGCCGCTTGATCCGCTGCCACTGATCGCCTGGTTGGGGACCGTCACCCCCTGGGCCTGCGCGGTGATCACCGTGGCTGAGGCGCTCATCCCGGGCCGGACCTTGGAGTTGTTCTGGTCCAGCGTGATCGTGGCGTCGTAGGACACAACGCTGCTGCTGGTCGTGCCCACCGGCGAGATCGCCGTCACGTGCCCGCCCAGCTCGACTCCGCTCAGGGCATCGATCGAGACCGTGGCCGGCCGCCCCACCTTGACCGAGCTGATGTCCGACTCGCTGAACGCCACGGTCATCGTCAGGGTGGTGGAGTTGATGATCTCGGCAAAGCCGGAGCTGCTGGAGCTCGACGAGGAGGATGAGGAGCTGCCCAGGCTGCCGGCCGTCTGCGACCCGGTGCTGCTGGTGCTCGAGTCGCTGCTGGAGCTGTTGGAGCTGTTGGAGCTGTTGGAGCT
>Ga0182024_10001890_pt1 | contig 52832 bp, 50 predicted proteins | sample P32metaG_FD_120480 | JGI IMG/M metagenome (GOLD analysis project Ga0182024, IMG submission 120480) | Permafrost microbial communities from Stordalen Mire, Sweden - P3-2 metaG (Illumina Assembly) | ecosystem: Environmental > Terrestrial > Soil > Wetlands > Permafrost | place: Sweden: Stordalen... | reverse complement strand
GCGGCACGCGCGCGCGTCGTTGGCGCTCTTCGAGCGGATGCGCGCCAACGGCGACGTGTACGAAAGCGTCTACGAAGGCTGGTACTGCACCAACGACGAGACCTTTTGGCCGGAAAGCAAACTGATCGACGGCCGGTGTCCGAACCCGGAATGCCGCCGGCCCGTTGAATGGCTCTCCGAACGCAACTGGTTCTTCCGGCTTTCGGCCTACCGCGACCGGCTGCTCGAGCTCTTTCGCACCGACCCCGATTTCTTGCGCCCGCAATCGCGTTACAACGAGATGATGGCGGTGCTCGAGGGCGGCCTCGACGATTTGTCGATCTCGCGGTCCTCGTTCGACTGGGGCATCCCGTTGCCCGGCGGCGGCGTGCTCTACGTCTGGTTCGACGCGCTGATCAACTACATCAGCGCGCTGGGTTGGCCCGACGATCCCGACGGCCGCTTCGCGACGTTCTGGCCGGGGGTGCACGTGATCGGCAAAGAGATCGCGCGGTTCCACACGCTGATCTGGCCGGCGATGCTGTGGTCGGCCGGCCTCGAGCCGCCGGCGCGCGTGTTCGCGCACGGCTGGATCCTTGCCGAAGGCGAAAAGATGTCGAAATCGCTCGGCAACGTCATCGAGCCGTTCGCGCTCGCCGAACGGTTCGGCGCCGACGCCGTGCGCTATTTTCTCTTTCGCGAAGCGCCGTTCGGAACCGACTTCTCGATCTCGCGCGAAAAGCTGCGCCAGCGGCTCAACAGCGATCTCGGTAACGACCTGGGCAACCTGCTGCGTCGTTCGCTGGCGATGCTCGACCGGTACCGCGATGGGCTCGTGCCCGAGCCGACGGCGGGCTCGATCGCCGAAGGTGTGTCCGATCTGCCGGCACGCGTGCGCGACCACGTGCTGGCGATGCGGCTGCGCGAAGGTCTCGACGAGATCTGGAACCTGGTCACGACGCTGAACCGCTCGATCGACGAACGCAAACCGTGGGAACTCGCCAAAGCCGGGCGCGGCGACGAACTCGACGCCGTCCTCTACGACTTGTGCGAGGGCCTGCGCTGGCTCAGCATCCTGCTCTTTCCGTACATGCCGTCGAAGGCCACCGAAATGTGGCGGCAGCTTGGACTCTCGGGGACGCCGGAGGTCCGCTGGCCGGATGAGCTCACCTGGGGACGTCTGGCCGCCGGAACCCAAACGGACCCCGGCCTCCCGCTATTTCCTCGCCTCGAGCCGGAGCCCGACGAGACCGAAGCGTGACCGGCGCGGGGCGACCGACGGCGCTCGCCTTCATCACGGCGAGTTTCGTCGCGGCGTTCCTCCTGTTCTTGGTCGAACCGATGTTCGCAAAAATGGCGCTTCCGCTGCTCGGCGGATCATCGGACGTGTGGACGGTGTGCGTCCTGTTCTATCAGTGCACGCTCTTGGCGGCGTATCTGTACGCGCACACGCTGCAACGTCTTTCGCGCGTGCGGGATCAGGCGCTGGTTCACGGCGCGCTGTGCGCGCTCGCGCTCCTATGGCTGCCCATCACCTTACGCGGTGCGGGCAGCCCGCCGGCCGTCGGCCTGCTGCCGTGGCTTCTCGGCGTCCTGGTGACAACGGTCGGACTGCCGTTTTTCGTGCTGTCGGCGATGAGTCCGCTCTTCGGCGCGTGGTTGAGCGCCGCGCGTCACGCAGCGAATCCGTACGGCCTGTACGCCGCCAGCAACCTGGGCAGTCTGGCGGCACTCGCCCTCTATCCGGTGGCGCTCGAACCAACGTTCGGGCTCTTCATCCAGAGCCGGTTCTGGTCGGCCGGGTACGTCGTCTTCGCCGCACTGTTCGTCCTCTGCGCGTTCCAGGCGCGCTCCGGCCGGATCGTCGCGTTTCCAAAAGGCCCGGCGACGTACGGCCTGCGGCGCGAACTGCGGTGGGTCGCGCTCGCTTTCATTCCGTCGAGCCTGATGCTCTCCGTGACGACCTACATCTCGTCGATGGTCGCGCCACTGCCGCTGTTGTGGACCGTCCCGCTGGGACTCTACCTCTGCACGTTCATCATCGTTTTCGGCTCGGACGCGACGCGCGTGGCGCACTACGCGAGCCGCGCCGCACCGATCGCGCTCGTGCCGCTGATCTTCCTGCTTTGCATGCGGGCGACGACGCCCTGGCTCGCCGTCACGATCGCGCTGCATCTTACCGTCTTCACGCTGCTCGCGCTGGTCTGCCACTTTCGCCTCGCATCGGACCGGCCGGCGAGGACGGACCTCACGGCGTTCTACGCTTCGTTGGCCGCCGGCGGAGCACTCGGTGGCATCTTCAGCGGCGCCGTGGCACCGCTCATCTTCAGCGACCTCTACGAGTACCCGCTGGTGTTGGGGTTGGCATGCTTCGCGCTGCTGCCCCGCGGACGCGTTGCTCGCCGCTTCGAGCCGGCCGAATTGGCCGCGCCGGTTCTCTTCATCGCCGTGATCGGCATCGCGATCGCCGCATCGCTCGTCGCACCCAGCCAGGCGTTTGCCACCCGCATCGTGATCGCCGTAGCCACCATGGGATGCCTTGCGTTCTCCGCGCGCGCTCCGCGATACGCCGTCGCGGTGCTCGGAGTTCTCGCGCTTGCGATCTTCGGCACGAACCCGGAGCACCGCATTGCGGCGGCGAGAAATCTCTACGGATTCAAGTCCGTCGATGTCATCGGGTACCGGTGGCACGAGCTGGCGCACGGGGGCACGGTCCATGGCGCCGAGCGGCTCGTCGCACCATACGAGCGCGAACCGGAGACGTACTATACGCGCAGCGGCCCGCTGGGCGACATTTTTCGGCGGCTTCGTAACGACGAACGTCCGGTCGGCGTGGTTGGTCTGGGGGTCGGTTCGGCAGCCTGTTATGCGAAGCCGGGGCAGCACTGGACGTTCTACGAAATCGATCCGCAGGTTGTGGCCTTCGCGCGCGACAGCCGGTACTTTCGGTACCTCGCGGACTGCGCACCAACGGCCGTCGTCGACGTCGGCGATGGGCGGCTCGAGCTCGAGCGCGATCGGCAGCGCCGATTCGGACTCCTGATCCTCGATGCATACAGTTCGGACGCGATACCGACCCATCTGCTGACGCGCGAGGCGCTACGCGTGTACCGCTCGCGTCTGGCTCCGCACGGGCTGATCGCCTTTCACCTCAGCAATCGCTACTTCAACTTTCAGCCGCCGGTCGCGGCGCTGGCACGCGATGCCGGCTTGCGCGCGGTCGTGTGCTTCGATGAGCGCATCGATCCAGCCGACCGCCAGAACGCAAAGTCCGCCTCGATCTGGATGGTCTTGGCCGAGAGCGGCGCCGACCTCGGAAGCCTGGCGCAGGGGGGCCGCTGGCGGGTCCCGGTCGCGGGCCGGTTGTGGACCGACGACTATTCGAGCATCGTGACGGTGCTACGCATCAGCGGGAGCTGATGACGCCGCCGTCGCGCGCTGCCGTTTCGGCCACCGGATCACGACCCACGCGATCGAGCCGCCGATGACGAATGGCGCGAGCGGATCGATCGGCAGCAGCTTGAGGTCGGTGAGCGGCGAGATCAGGTACGCGAGCACGAGCCAGCGGGTGCGGTGCGGTTCGGGCAGATGCGTCGCGGCGAAAAGCACCATCGGCAGCGCCAGCACGCCGTCGTATCCCCAGGCGTGCGGACTCAAGGCGAGACCGATCAAACAGGCGGCGCAACCCGCTTCAACTGCGGCGACGCGGCGAAGGGGAATTGCGGCCAGCACCGCCGCGACCGAAACGACGGCTGCGATCGCCGGAAAGCCGAAGCCCGCGCGCCGTAACAGCACCGGGATGTCGAGCGCCTTCGCGCCGTTCTTGGCGAGCTCGGCACCCTGGTAGGTGGTGACTTCGTGGAACCACGCGCTGGGCCACATCCAATCGCCGCCGACGGCGGCGACGCTGACCAGATACCACAACGCGCCTATGACCGCCACGATCGAGAGTTCGCGCAGCCGTCCGCGCACCAGCAGCGCGGCGATAAGCGGCAGCGCATAGGTCGGCTTGTAGAGCAACAGGCCCATGGGAACCGCCGTGAGCAGGAGCGATCCGCGCGAAAATCCGAGGATCGCCGCCATCGCGAGCAGCAGACCCAGCGGCGAGTTCTGTCCGATCACCAGCGCCGCGCTGGTCAGGGGACCCCAAGCGAAAACCATCAGCAGCGCGGCCTCGCGACGCAGCGCGAAAACGCCGGCCCCGATTAGGGCGGCGCCGACCGCGCACGCCAACAGGAACACTTCGTTCGCCGCAAAGTCGAGCGGCGGCGGAAAATGCGCCAACGGCGCGTACAGCCATGCGGTTGCGGGCGGGTACGCCCACACGTCGCCCAGCTCGCGCGGGTGCAGCAGCGCGGCGGTTCCGACGTTCCGGCCCGCGTCGGCGAAGCCTCGCCAATCGGAGAGCCCGCGCTGCCACGCGACGGCGATCTGCACGGCGCCGACCACGATCAGCGCCCACGACCACAAACGGAAGCGCTCGTCCGACAGACGCAGCGGACTCACCATCGCGGCGCCGCTTCGGGATCGCTACGTACCGCCGCTGCCAGGGCCATTGTTGGTGCGTTCGCGCTCCAGCACCGCGGCGCATTCGTCGTGATAGTAGATGCACAGCGCGCGCGAAAGCGCGAACGGATGGCTCAGGACGAAGCCTGCGGGCGGCGGCTGCGGCGGGAACGAGTGCGGCCGCCCATCGCGGTACGCGAACGGATCGTCGCGGCGCGTGAAGCGGAACGGCCACGGAAACGACACGGTCTCCGTCATCCCGTCCGTGTACCGGATGGTGCAGCGGAGGTAGTAGTACGTAAAGACGCCGCGAACGTTCCCATCGGCCAAGGGGTCGCACAGCCCGGTGCCGCCGACGATGTCGTCGACGCTCCCGTGCAGCACGTCGTTATACTGTTTGGTGGTCGCGACCTGATGCTGCGGCAAGGGCGTGGCGGCCACCGCTTGCTGGGCTTGATCGATCGTCTTGCGAAAACTGCCCTCGAGGGCCGCGATCTGGTCGGCCGACATCGCGCCGGGCGCGGCGTGCGCGCCGCGTGCGCCGCTCGGAACCGGGACCATCGCGGTGACGCGCGTCGGATGGTGCACCCGGGCCGGCGGCCGCGCGACCGGATGCGGCGCGAAGGTGGGCTGAGCCAGCCGCGGCAGTTCGGGGAGCGGGACGTGCAGCAGCGGCGCGGCGGGCCGCGCCGCGCGCGGTGCCGCCGGCACGGCGGGCGGCTGCGGCGACGGCTCCGGCCGGCGCTCGACGGTGATCGTCTCGATCTTCGCGAGCACCTGGCCTTCGGGCCGCCCCCCATGGTGGGTGAAGCGCTGGAAGTACGACCAAAAGGAGCCGCCCAGCAGGTGAACGATCAGCGACAGAAGCGCGGCAAGGAGAAGCAGGCGCCGACCCCGCCGGTCGCGCTCGGGGAACAACTGCACGCAGGGACTAACGCTTCGGCATGATCGATACGCACGCCCACGTCCACGATTCGGCGTTCGATGCCGACCGGGCGGCGATGCTCGAACGGGCGCGCGAAGCAGGCATCGATGCCATCGTGACGGTCGGTTGCGACCTCGACGATAGCCGCCGAGCCTGCGAGATTGCTGAGGCGTACCGGCTGAGCGCGACGGTCGGCATTCATCCGCACGAAGCGAAGTCGGCGCCTGCCGACCTTGCGGCAGCGTTCGACCGCCTGCGCGAGCAGTTCGGCTCGCGCATCGTCGCCGTCGGTGAGACCGGGCTCGATTACCATTACGACCACAGCCCGCGGAACCGCCAGCGTGAGGTGCTCGAGGCCCAGATCGCCTACGCCCGCGAGCGCGCGCTGCCGCTGGTCTTCCATCAGCGCGAGGCGCACGATGATTTCGTTGCCGCGCTCCGCGCCGGCTTCGACCGCGCGCGGGGGCGCGGTGTCGTGCATTGTTTCACCGGGACTCCGGTCGAAGCGCGCGTCTTCAGCGAGGAGTTCGGGCTCCTGCTCGGTATCGGCGGGGTGGTGACGTTCAAGACGGCCGGCTCGCTGCGCGACGCCGTGCGCGCCGTCGGCCTCGACGCGCTGGTGCTCGAAACGGACTGTCCGTATCTTGCGCCGGTGCCGCATCGCGGCGAGCGCAATGAACCGGCATACGCCCTCGAAACCGCCCGCACGGTCGCCGGCGTGCTCGAGATCGAGCTCGCCGAGGTCATCGCGCGCACCGACGCCAACGCGCGTAAGCTGTTCGCGCTCGAGGTCGCGGCATGATCGGTTCGCCCGCGCGTCCGGCCCGCGACACGCCGGCGATTTCGGCGGAGCACGAATCGCGGTGCCTCATCTTCACCGGCAAAGACACGTCGCGCGCACTCGCCGATCCGCGCGAGATCGGCGAGCTGCTCAAGGACGAGCACAACTTCGTGTGGTTCGACCTCGCCGAACCGACCGCCGCCGACCTCGCGCTGCTGAAGGTAGAGTTCGCGCTCCACCCGACCGCGGTCGAAGACGCGGCGCTGATCCACGAACGCCCCAAGATCGAGGCCTTCGACGGCTATTGGCTGGTCATACTGCATGCCGCGACGCTGGGGGCGGACGGCCGGCTCGTGCTGCACGAGCTGGCGGTCTTTCTGGGCCGCAATTTCGCGATCACGATCCGCGCGCACCCCGTCTTCCCGCTGCACGAGATCGAACATCGCTGGCTCTCGCGCGGAACGATCCCGCATACGCCGATCGGCCTGATGTACGTGATCCTCGACGTGATCGTCGACGCGTTCCACCCGATCGCCGCGGCCTACGACGAGCGGCTGGTCGCGTTGGAAAATCACGTCGTGGCGCGCGGCCACCGCGATTCGCCGACGGTGCTGCGAAATGTCCTGCGCTTCAGAAGAGAACTCGTCACGGTGCGCCATGCGGCCACGCCGCTGCGCGAGATTTTGGCCACGATCCTGCGCGGCGACCTCGTCGCGCTCGACGGTTCGCTGAACGCGTACTTTCGCGACGTGCACGATCACGCGCTGCGCTTCACCGATCAGATCGATTCGATCCGCGACCTGCTCAACAGCACCCTCGACGTCCACCTGTCGTCGGAAGCCTACCGGCAGGGCCAAGTCTCCAAGCAGCTGACGATCATCGCGACGATCTTTCTGCCGTTGACCTACATCACCGGATTCTTCGGACAGAACTTCGGCTGGATGATCAATCACATCATCGATCAGCCCACGTTCGTATGGATCGGCATCGGTTCGCAGTTGGCGGCCCTGCTCGTCCTGATCGGGTACTTCCGCTTCAAACGCTGGTTCTAAGACGGTGAAGGACACCGCGGCGACCGCGCTGCCGGCGTGGATCAATGAGGAACGGATTCGATTCGGCGCGTTCTTCCTCGCGGTTTTTAGTCTCGCTCCGCTCGCCGTCACCTGGCGTTACGTGAACCTCTCGGACTGGTCGGTATTCGCGGCGGCGGGACATCACGCCGGCAGCGCGACGTTGCTTCATCCGCTGCACTTGAGCGAAAGTTTTCCCTACACTCCCGGCGCGGCATGGGCGTTCGTTCCGTTCAACGCGCTTTCTCTCGCGGGCGGCCTGTTCGTCAATGCGGCCATCATGCTGGGCTGCGCCGCTGCGGCGGCGGCCGTCGCGACGCATGTCTATCGCGTGAGTCTGCCGCACGCGGCGGCCCTGGTTTTCGCCTGGGCGCCGACCATGAACGCGGCCGTCATCGGGCAGAACTCGCCGCTCGGCCTCCTGTTGGCGTTGCTGACGCTGCTTGGCCTCGAGCGCGGTTCGGTGGCGCTGACGGGAGTGTCGCTGGGAATACTTCTGTACAAGCCCACCTATGCATTACCGCTGATAGCGGTCCTGGTTCTCAGAGCACGCTGGCGCGAACTGGCGATCGTCGCTGCGATCGGCCTTGCATGGTACGCGCTGAGCGCGTGGGCGAGCGGCGGAGACTGGCTGTTCGGGGTCGCCTGGTCACGCTCGCTCCATGATTGGACGGTCGTCGATTTTCCGCAGAACCAGGAAAAGGCCGTCAGCATTCCGAGCCTCTTGATGCGCGCGCACCTGCCGTTCGTCCCGGCGATGCTGGTTGCGACCTTGACGGCGGTCGCCTTCATACCGCTTCTGCGCCGCGCGCCCATCGTCGTCGCGGGAAGTGCGGCTTGCGTGATCGGCCTCGCCGTAAGTCCGCACGCCTGGGGCTACGACGGGGTCCTCATTCTGCCGACCATTTTCGTGATCGTCGAACGCCTTCGCGGGACGGTACGCGCCGCGGTCGTTGCGGGGGCTTACGTCCTGGCCGCACTCCTGACGCTGCTGCCGGTCCTGCATTTCGATTCGGTCGCGCTCGTGGTGCTGGGCGCGCTCGCGTGGTGGGCGTTCGCCGACCGTTCCTCGTTCCGCAGCGGCGAGCTCGGCACGTAGGGGAGCGCGGCGCTCCAGGTCTGGGCGAAGCGGGCGCGCAGTGCGCCGATCAGCCCTGCCGGAACGCACATCCCCCAATCGAGTTGACGCGCGGTCGAACCCCAATCGCGGGTCGCGTTGCTGGAACCGACCCACGCGCGGGCCGGGCCGACCGCCATCTTCTCGGCCGCTGCCGTGACGCGCACCTCGACCCCCGCCCCGGCCAGCCGATCGAGGGCACGGAGTTCGCTCGGCGTGCGCGCGCCGGGAACTGCCGCCCGCGCGCGCGCCTCGGCGAGTTCGCGCTGGGCGACCAGCAGCCGCGTCGGTGCTTTGGCCGCCGCGCGGAGCACGAGCTCGTCGTAAATCGGACCGATGCCGAACGATTCGCTTTCGACCTCCAGCGGTTCGGCGCCGGCCGCCGCGATGGCGCTGCGTTCCAGCGCCAAGCTGCGCGGTTTGACCGTTTGAAGGTGCGCGTTGCCCGCCGGCCGGCGTTCGAGCGCGGCGCGCACGACCGCGACGTCAGCCGGATCGTCGTCGCGCACGATCGTCTGCGCCCCGTCGTCGGCCCAGTTTCGATCGTCGAGGAAGGCGGTGCGGCGGTCGATCAACACGCCTTTGAGATGGAGCGGATCGCGGGGGGACGCGAGGACTGCGTGCCCCCCGGCCCGCCGGACCGCCTCCACGGCGGCCCGGTTGGCATCGGCCAGCGCCCAGCGCTCGGCCTGGGTCGCGCCGACCGGGTACCGGGTCAGCGCCAGCTCGACCCGGGCGCCGCGGCGGGCAGCGGCGGCCAGATGGGCGGTCACCGAGGGGGGCAGGATATAGGCCGCCAGGGAGACGGCGCGCGCACGGTCGATCGCGCCGAGCACGGCCGGCCGGTCGCAGAGGGCGATCACGGAAACCTCGAGCGCGCAGGGTCACGCCACCTTCACGCGCCAGGCCCGGCCGGCAAGCCGGAGTGGATCAGCCGCGTGCCGACGAACAGCCCGCTCGACCCACCCATGGACAAGGCCCTGTATGTCCGCGAGATGTTCGCGGCGATCGCTCCCCGCTACGACCGCGCGAACCGGCTCCTCACCGCAGGCGTCGACGAGGCCTGGCGTAAGCGCGCCGTCTTCGAGCTCGCAGCGCCGCCGGGCGGCCGGGTCGCCGACCTCTGCTGCGGCACCGGCGACCTGGTCTTCCACCTTCTGCGCGACGATCCGTCGCTGCGGGTGACCGGCGTCGATTTTACCGGGCCGATGCTGGCCGCCGCCCGGGCGCGCGCCGCCCGCCACGCGCGTAGCGCGCCCGCCGAGTTCGTCGAGGCCGACGTCACCCGGCTTCCGTTCGAGGACGCGAGCTTCGACGGCGCGACCATGGGCTTCTCGATGCGCAACGTCGTCGACATCGGCGCCACCCTCGCCGAAGCCCGGCGCATCCTCAAACCGGGAGCGCGCTTCGTCAACCTCGACGTCACGCGGCCGCCCAATCCGCTGGTGCGGCGGGCCTTCGGCGTCTACTTCTACGGCGTCGTACCGCTGATCGGCGGCCTCGTCGGCGGCTCGAAGACGGCCTACCGGTACCTGCCGAACTCGTTGACCAATTTCCCCGACGCCGATGGTCTCGCCGCGCGCTTTGAGGCGGCGGGCTTTTCGGACGTGCGTTACGTGCGCCTCGGCGCCGGAGCGATCGCGATCCACGTGGGGACCGCCTGATGCTGGTCCGCCAACCGGCACCAGACGATCTCTACGCGCTGATCGAGGATTTCTTCCGGACGTCGTTCGGAACCGATAACGACCTGATCACCGAAGCGGTGCAACGCATGCTGGCCGCCGGCGGCAAACGGCTGCGGCCGCGCTTTACCTTGCTGGCCGCCGAGGCGGTCGGGGGCCGTCCCGCGGATCACCTGCGCCTGGCGGCGTTCATGGAATTGATCCACGTCGCGACGCTGATCCACGACGACGTGGTCGATAGCGCCGAAACGCGCCGCGGCGTCAACGCGACCGCGGTCGATTTCGGCAATCGCATCAGCGTGCTCGCGGGCGATTATCTCTTCGCCTGGATCTTCAAGAACGTCACCGCCGAATACGCGGCGCCGATTCCGCACGTGCTCAGTTCCACGCTGGCCGACATCACCGACGGCGAGGTGCTCCAACTCCGCGCGCTGGGCAATCTCGACACCAGCCTCGCGTCGTACGTGGAGATCGCTGCCAAGAAGACGGCCTCGCTCTTCGCGGCGTCAGCGCAATGCGGCGCGGTCGCCGCCGGCGGTACGCCGTTCGCGGTCAAGGCGCTGACCGACTTCGGTCTCGGCTTCGGGGTCGCGTTCCAGATGCGCGACGATCTGCTCGATCTGACGGCCGACGAAGCCTCGCTCGGCAAGCCGGTCGGCAACGATCTGCGCGAACGCAAGATGACCGTTCCGCTCGTGCTCGCGCTCGAGGGGGGCGATCGGGAATTCCGCGCCGACGTCGAACGTTTCATGGCCGAGGACGACGATTCGCGCGAACGCATCGCGGGTCTCGTCGGGGCGATCGGCGTCCACGGCGGCTTGGCCAAGACGGAAGCAGCCCTCGCCGGATACGTCGAACGAGCGAAAGCGTCGCTCGCGCCGCTCGGGAATGTCCCGGCTCGCGCCGAACTCGCTGCCTTCGCCGACGCCCTGCTCTAGAGAGAAGACACCTATGTTCTCACCCATGGAAATTGCCGCCGTCGTCGGGGTCGCGATCCTCATCTTCGGCGCCGACAAGCTGCCGAAGCTGGCGCGCAGCGCCGGCCAGGCCAAGAAAGAGTTCTTAGTCGGCCAGGCCGACGCCGATTTGGCCGCCGAACGCGCGCGCGAAGAGGCCCGCTTACGGGCCGAGACCGAGAGCCGCGCGGCTGCCGAGGCCCGCGCCGCCGCCGAGCAGGCGACCGCGGTCAACGGTGTCGGCGGCGCGACGGCCGTCCCGGATCCGATCACCGGCGCACCCGGCCCGACGACGATTGCTCCACCGCACAGCTAGCTCGAGGTGATCGCGGAACGCGATCCACTCGATCGAGGCCCCGACGCGGAACGCCAGATCGATTGGGACCAGAAAGAGATGCCCTTTACGGAGCACCTGCGGGAGCTCCGTAATCGTCTTTTCATTTGCGTGGTCACCATCGCCGGGCTCGCGATCGCGATGCTGCCGGTCGCAAACTGGGCGATCCCGCGGCTGACCAAGGTCTACTTCGGCAACATCCAGCTGCACGCGTTCGGTCCGGCCGACGCGGTCTGGGCGATCTTCAAATTCGCACTCTACGGCGCGATCGTGCTGGGTCTGCCCGTGATCCTGTTTCAGCTCTGGATGTTCGTCGTGCCGGCGATCCATCCCAAGACGCGACGGGCCGTATACTCGTACGTGCTGCCCTCGCTGCTGCTGGCGCTGACGGGCATCGCGTTCGCACATTTTCTGGTGATCCCGCGGGTCGTCTTCGGGCTGGACTTCATCACCAAGGAAATCGCCGTCCCGACCTACGGCATCGAATCGACACTGAACCTCGTGCTGCTGCTGCTGCTGGCCTTCGCGATCGTTTTCCAAACGCCGGTCGTCATGCTGCTGCTGGCACGAATCGGCATCATCAACAGCCGGATGCTGCGCAGGTATCGTAAGTACATCGGCTTCGGGATGCTGGTGGTCGGCGCCGTGCTGGCGCCGGACGGAAGTCCGGTCACGATGTGCTTGATCGCCGGCCCGATGTTCGTGCTCTTCGAAGCGTCGATCTGGCTGATCGTGTGGATGGAACGCTCGTGGCGACGCGCAGCGACCTCGCCCTAACGCAGCGCGCGGCGACCGCGCTGCGCGAGAGCTGGGACGACCTGGTACGGCTGTTCGCCAACGTCGGCTTCGGCGTCTCGCTGCTTGCCGTGTGGGGTTTGCTCACGCTGATCGGCGTCGTCATCGATCAAGGCAAGGATGCGGCGACGTACGCGGCGGCATACGGGCCGCCCGGCGCGCGTTTGATCGAACGGCTCGACCTGGGCAATATCTATCACAGCGCCGCGTACATCGGCGTGCTGGGACTGATCCTGTGCTCGATGGCCGCGGCGACGTTCACGCGCGTGATCCCGCGCCGCATCCCGCGCCTGGGGCCGGTCAAGATCGATGCGATCCCCCTGCATGCGTCGGTCCGCGTGGCCGGGACGCCCGACGAGGTCCGTGCGCGCCTCGCTGCGTTCTTCGCGGCGCGCGGCTGGCAGATCCGCAAACGCGAGTTCGGCGGTGAAGAATGGACCTTCGCCGACAAGAACAACTGGGCGCGCCGCGGTGTCCTCGTCGCGCACGTCGGCTTCGTCATCATCGCGACCGGCACGACGCTCTATTGGGCGAAGGGGTACAGCGGCCAGTTCGCGGTGCTCAGCGGACAGACCGCAACGATTCCGCAGACCGGCGCTACCATCGCGCTGCGGCGCTTTTCGTACCGCATCGATCCGATCGCGACCAAGGCCGGCGTCGTCTATCAGCCGATCGATTACGTCTCCGACGCGCGCGTCACCGGCAAGGACGGCATCACCCGGGATGCGGTGATCCGCGTGAATCATCCGTACGACGTCGACGGCACGCTGGTGTATCAATCGACCTATGGTTTTGCGATCGACCTGCGCCTGACCAAAGACGGCCGGGCCGTCCCCGGCGCGCCGGATCAGCCGCTCAAAGAAGGCGAAGGGTTTCCGATCGACGGCACGAGCCGCTCGGTGCAGTACACGCGCTTCGTCGGGACGATCGACCGCGCGACCGGCGGGCCCGGTGCCGATCCGCGCCCGAACGACCCGGGAGTGGTGCTGACGGCCTATGACGGGGACCGGCCGATCGGCAGCGTGCTGGTGCCGCTGGGCCGGCCGCTCGATTTGGGCGCGGGCTACGTGCTCACGCCCGCCCGCTACATCCTCTACTCCGGCTTTCAGTACGGATATGACCCCGGCATCCCGCTGGTCGGGCTGGGTGCCTTCGTGCTCCTGGCCGGCCTCTGCATCTCGCTCTATTTTCTCCCCGCCCGCCTCTTCGTGATCGTCCGCGCGGTCGAGGGCGGCAGTGAGGTGGGTCTCGCGGCCACGACCGTGAAGGGATACGACGTGTTCGAAGACCGGTTTCGTGACATCGTCGACGCGCTGCGGCGCAGCGCGCCGCAGCCGGCCCAAGGGGGAGCATGATGGATCCCACCCGGCAATGGCTGGACCAGACCTTACTCGAGATCGGGATTGGGTCGTACGTCATCGCCGCGCTGGCGCTGCTGGCGTACTTCTTGTTCCGCCTGCGCGTCCTGCGCGCGGTGGGAATGCCGCTGGCGATCGTCGGCTGCGCCGCGCAGCTCGGCGAGCTCGGCGCGCGCTGGTGGATGACCGGCGTCTGGCCGCTGACGAATCTCTACGGTTCGCTCTCGCTCTTCAGCGCCTTCGCGGTATTGGTGTTCCTGATCTTCGCCTTCAAGTACGATCTCGCGCTGATCGGCGGCCCGGTCCTGGCGCTCGCCGCGATCGCGCTCGGGTACGCCACGACCTGGAATGAAGGCTACATGCCGGCCGTGCCGGCGCTGCAGTCGTACTGGATCAAGATCCACGTGCCGATCGTCATCGGCGCGTACGCGTCGTTCATGGTCGCGTTCTGCGTCTCGCTGGTCTACCTGCTGAAGTCGGCCGTCGAAGCGCACTATCGCGACCGCGGCCTGCGCGGCGTGGCCGCCGGAGCAGGCGGCGCGCGCGTCGACGTCCGCCTGGCGGCGTATTCGAGCGCGCAGCCGGCCGGCGGTCTGCGCGCCGATACTCCCGCGACCGCCGATGCGGCGGCGCACGGCGACGGGTTCGCGGCCTGGATGGCGGGGTTGCCGTCGCTGGCGCGCCTCGACGTGATGCAGTACCGGATCATCGCGATCGGGCTGCCGCTGCTCTCGCTGGGAATCATCACCGGTGCGATGTGGGCCAACGAAGCGTGGGGCCACTACTGGCAATGGGACCCCAAGGAGACCGCGGCCCTGCTGTCGTGGATCGTGTACGCGGCCTACATGCACTTGCACACGCGTCCCGCCTGGCGCGGCATGCGCACGGCCTGGGTGAGCGTGCTCGGCTTCGGGTCGATCGTGTTCTGCTACCTCGGCGTCAACATCTGGATCAGCGGCCTCCACTCCTACAAAATGTAGTGGGTTCGCGCCTAAACGTCACGCGGGCGGCGGTTGCGGTCCAGGATCAGGTTAGCGGTCCACAGCAGCAGCGTCGCTGCGAGCACGATCGGTTCGACGATGCCGAAGCGCACCCGCAGCGGCGTGAAGTCGAACAGCAGCGCGCACCCGACGTCGATCAGCACCGCGAGACGGGTGATCGCCCAGGTGCGCGTGACGAACACCAGATAGGCGACGATCAGCGCCAGGATCGTCTGCATCGCGTCAGCCCGCGCGCGCGCCGGCCGGCGGCGAGGGCGCGGGGAGCGGGGTCGGCGGCGGTGCCAGCTTCGGATTTTCCCAGATCGCCTGCGCGCGCGGCGGCAGCGCGTCCATGTGCTTCATGAAGTAGGTCAGCTGCCAGAGCGCGCGCGGGTCGAGCGTTTGCCCGAAGGACGGCATCGCGGTCATGCGGATGCCGTGCGCGATCTTCCAGTACGTCTCGCCCTCGGGGTCGTCTTCGACGCCGTGTTTGCCGAGCTGCGGAGCCCGGACCGAGAAACCGCGCGCGATCGCGGTCGGGGTGCCCTTCGCCGTACCGTGGCAAACCGCGCAGTTCTGCACGTAGAGGACGGCGGCGGCGGCGTAGTCCCGACCGCTCGGCGGTCCGTAGGGATAGGGCGGTTGGGGAGCTTCGCGTTCGATCGTTGCTTTGAGCGACGTCCTCGCCATCCACTTCTCGAGGTTGCCCAGCGGGACGTCCTGACGCGCGGGAACCGCGCCGGTCTGAATGATCCCCAAGGCGACGATCGCGATTGCGGCAAGGGCCACGAACACGCCGAGAAGGAACGGACGCACCGGGCCTACTTCTCCATTTTCGATGAAAATATCTCGCGGCGCGCAACGCTCGACCGGGCCGGGCCGGTCTGAAAACCGATGGCCATCGCACCGCCCCGCGGCCGAACGCTCGAAGAACTGACCTTCGACAACTCGTTTGCTGCGCTCGGCGAGGCATTCGTCGAGCTCCGCACGCCCGAGGGGATCCCCGGCGCACGACTTGTTGCATTCAGTCGCGCGGCGGCGGAACTGATCGAACTGCGCGCCGGCGAGGAGCAGCGCTCCGAATTCGCCGCGCTGACCGCGGGCAACGCGCTGGTGCACGGGATGAATCCGGTCGCGGCGCGCTACGGCGGACATCAATTCGGCGTCTGGGCGGGCCAGCTCGGCGACGGGCGCGCGATCCTGCTCGGCGAGGTGCGGACCTCGTCCGGAGCGCCGTGGGAACTGCAGATCAAGGGCGCCGGCCGTACCGCGTTCTCGCGCTTCGGCGACGGGCGCGCGGTGATCCGTTCCACGGTTCGCGAGTTCTTGGCCAGCGAGGCGATGGATGCGCTCGGCATTCCGACCACCCGCGCGCTCGCAATGGCAGCCGGCGACGAGCCCGTCATCCGCGAGACCGTCGAGCGCGCGGCCACGGTGATCCGGATAGCGCCCAGTTTCGTGCGCTTCGGCTCGTTCGAGATCTTCCATTACGCCGAGCGGCACGACGACGTGCGCCGGCTCGCCGACTACGTCGTCGAGCGCTTCTTCCCGGTCGCGGCGGCGGCCGAAGGCATCGAACGCTACGCGCGCTTCTTCCGTGAGGTCGTCGAGCGGACGGCATCGCTGATGGCGGCTTGGCAATCGGTTGGATTCGCGCACGGCGTGATGAACACCGACAACTTCTCCATCCTCGGGCTCACGCTCGACTACGGCCCGTACGGTTTCGTCGAAGCGTACGAGCCCGGTTTCATCTGCAACCACACCGACGAAGCCGGGCGCTACGCCTTGGACCGTCAGCCGACCGTCGGATGGTGGAATTGCTACGCGCTGGCGGAGGCGCTCTCGGCAGTGCTGCCGGAAGCGGAACGCCGCGCTGCGCTGGTCGCCTACGAGCCCGCCTATTGGGCGGCGTATGTCGCGCGGATGCGCGCCAAGCTGGGCCTGTTCGACGAACGCGACGAGGACGGCGCGCTGGTACCCGACGTGCTCGATCTGCTCGCCGCGCGTCGGGTCGACTGGACGAATTTCTGGCGCGCGCTCGCGACGGATATCGCCCCTGCGCGCACGCTGCTCGGCGACGACGAGACGGCGAACACGTGGCTGATGCGCTATGCCGAGCGCGTCGCGGAGGATCCGCGCGGCAAGGCGGCGCGGCAGGCAGCGATGCGCGCGGCAAATCCGAAGTACGTGCTGCGGAATTGGGTGGCGCAGCGCGCGATCGAAGCCGTCGAAGCCGGTGATGACTCCGTCGTGCAGTCGGTCTACGCCGTCCTGCGCGCGCCGTTCGACGAACATCCGGAGCACGCGGCGTGGGCGCAGCCGGCCCCGCCCGAGTACGCGCAGCTGTCGGTGAGCTGCTCGTCCTAGCTCGCCTTTCCAGGACGCACGGCAAGCCGCCGGGAACGCGTGGCGCCGATGGAACGGTCGGGTGAAGTGCGGCTGCTGGTCCGCGGTGTCGCCAAGGGCGTCGCGGTGACGCAAATCGCCGAAGTCTTCGCGCCCTACGGCGGCGACCCGGAGCGGATCGCGCTGCCGCGCGACCGGCGAACCCGGCGGCGCAAAGGCATCGCCTACGTCTTCGTCCCCAACGCGCGGCTGGCGGTCGCGGCGATCGAGGCCCTGCAGAATACGCTGCTCGACGACAAGACGATCACGGTCGAGATCGCGGCCGAGCGCCCGCCGAAGCTGCGCCGCGGTTCGGGGCCCGGCCGCCGGCCCTAGCCTGGACGCTACTGCCAGTATTTTTCGACCGTCTCGGCGCTGCGGGGCTTCGCGCGGTCGGGATCCTGGTCGAATTCTTCGCGCGCGCGGCGCTGGCGGAGCAGATCCCAGAGCTTGTCGAGCTGGACGTTGACGTCGCCCAGGCGCGTCCGCTCGTCCGGCGTGATGTGCTGACCGCGGTCGAAGAGCGCGTGCTCTTCGGCGACGAGGGCCTCGATCTTCTGGTGGATGTCGTGGTCGTTCACCCTGGCCCTTTTCCCGAAAAGGCCGGAGCCCCATCCCGATCGACCCTGCGAGCGGAACGCGGGACCGCGCCGCGCAAAGGGGAGCGCTCGCGAGTCCTACGAAGATACGCGAGTTTTGCGGGCTCCCGCACTATTCTACGAGAGAGCCCGCTTTCGCAACGAGGAGACCGATGGCGCACGCAGAGGCATACAAGGATCCCGGCACACCGCAGGAACAGAGCCGCCGGACCTTTATGGCACAGGCGACGATCGCGCTGGGCGGCGTGATCGGCATCAGCCTCGCGATCCCGCTGGTCACCTCGATGATCCCGTCGGCGGATGCGTCCAACGAGCAGTGGTCGCCGTTGACACCCGACGAAGTCGCGATGCTCAAGAAAGCCACCGCGAACACGCCGGTCAAGGTGACCTTCGACGTCCACGAGACGAACGGCTATTTCGGCGCCGCCGACTCCGAACAGTTCGTCTGGGCCGTGCGCGCCTCCGATGCCGAGATGGAGAAGGCGCGTCCGGAGCTTTACAACGGCCCCGACAAGCTGCCCTATCCGGTGGTCAACATGGGTTTCACCGTGTTCAGCCCGCTGTGTCCGCACTTGGGCTGTCGCTATTCGTACAACGAGGCGCAGAAAAAGTTCTTATGCCCCTGCCACGGTTCGGAGTACAACGTCCTGGGCGTACACGAGGCGGGGCCGGCGCTGCGTGGCCTCGATCCGTTGCCGCTGCGCGATTATCAAGGCAAAGTTCAGGTGTCGTGGATCCTGTATCAGGCCAACACGCCCGCCCACGTCGTCATCCAGGTCGGATAGGAGAACGGTAGCGGCATGCTGACCTGGCTCGACCAACGCACCGGAATCGTCACCGCCACCAAGGACTTCCTCACCGAAGACGTTCCGGGGGGCGCCTCCTACTGGTACGCGTTCGGCAGCGCGACCCTGTTCGCGATGATCCTCCAGATCGCGACCGGGATCTTCCTCTGCTTCTACTACGCACCGTCCACCTCGACCGCGTGGGAGTCGACCAAGTACATCATCGAAAAAGTGCCGGCCGGGCATTTCGTCCTCTCGCTCCACTACTGGGGCGCGTCGGCGATGATCGCGCTGGTGGCGATGCACCTGCTGCAAGTGTTGCTGTGGGGCGCCTACAAGAAACCACGCGAACTGCAGTGGATCGTCGGCGTGCTGCTGTTCGTGGTCACGCTGGTGCTGGGCCTGACGGGCTACCTGCTGCCGTGGGACCTCAACGCCTTGCTGGCGTCGACGGTCGCGATCCGCATCGCCGGCAACGCGCCGATCTTCGGGCCGGCGGTGCTGCACTTGCTGCAGGACGGCGACGGCATCACGACGCTGACGATCAATCGCTTCTTCGGCATCCACGTCTGGCTGATGCCGGCCGCCCTGATCGGTCTCGTCGCGGCGCACCTCTCGATCTTTCGCTGGAACGGTCCGGCGGGGCCGCCGATCGACGAAGCGCCGAAGCTCCGGCCGGGGCGGTTTTGGCCGGATCAGATGTTCATGGACACCGTGCTGTCGTTCGGCATCTTCGTGCTGATCGTTGCGCTCTCGACGTTCTCGCCGGTCCCGCTCGACGATAAGGCCGACCCGAACAATTCGACCTTCGTCCCGTATCCGGCGTGGTATTTCATCGCGCTCTACGCGCTGGTCGACATCGTCGGCAGCCTGCCGTCGTGGATGGTGCAGGTCGCGTCGCTGTTCGCGACCATCATCGGCCCCACGCTGTTGATCGTGCTGCTGGTCGCGCTGCCCTTTATCGACCGCAATCCCTCGCGGCGGCTATCGCGCCGGCCGTGGGTGCTCGGGCTGACCGCACTGACGATGGTCGGTGCGATCGGTCTGTCATGGTACGGCCAGAACAACGTCGTCCAGGGGCAGTTGGCCCACAATCTGATCGGACCGGGAGCTACGTCCGCCTCAGCCCCGCTCGGCGGGCAAACAGGCGCGACCGTGACGTCGCCGGTCCAAACGGCGCCCACCGCCGCGGGTGGCGGCAGCGGGGCACCAGCCGGAGGGACCGCAGCGGGTGCCGCCGTCTACGGCAGCAATTGCGCCGGCTGTCACGGAGCGACCGGCCAAGGCCAACCGGGTATCTTTCCGCCGCTCGACGGCAACCCGGTCGTGACCGGCGACAAGAAGACGGTGATCGGGATCGTCAACAACGGGCTCACCGGCAAGATCGAGGTGAAGGGAGCGAGCTACAGCGGTCAGATGCCGCCCTGGAAGGGCACGCTGACCGACAAGCAGATCGCCGACGTGATCACCTACATCCGCAGCGCGTGGAGCAACAAGGCCGACGCGGTAACCGCAGCCGAGGTCAAAGCCGCGGTGAAGTAACCGCCGGGGCGGCTCGACACGCTCGCATTGGCCCGGCACTGCGGCCCGAACACGTGCAGCAGCGCGGCGCGCGGATGCGTTCCGGCCGGCGCCGCGGCGGAGATGTCGGCGTCCCGCCCGAGGGCGTGCGCGAGATCCAGGTACCGCACGGCTTCCGACGGGCTCGCAACGATCCAGGCCCCGCCGCCCGGACAGATCGCGGCGCGGAAGTCGGCGTTGCGCGCGACGTTGCGCACCGGCGGTTCGGTGTAGAAGATCAACGCGTTGCCGCCGCTGATGCCGTGCACGCCGATCAGATCGCCGGGCAGCCGTTCGGCCTCGATCGCGCGGGCCAACGGCGGAATCGGTTTGAACGGCTCGGCCGCCGGCTCGGCGACGAACGCGATAAACAGTACCAGCGCCCCGCTGGTCAGCGCGAGCACGAACGGCGACCACGCGACCCACTCGCGTCGTGCGATCGCGGCCACCGTCAGCAGCGAACCCGCCAGCATCGCCGCGCCGATAAAGGTCAGGTGCCCGCCGAGTGCCGCGCGCCCGATCTCGAGGCTGTTCGTGTTCGAAAACAGAGCGACCGCGAGCGCGACGCAGCCGATGAAGACCGGAATCGTCGCCGCGGATATCAGCGCCGCACGACGCCCGGCGCCGGCCATGACCTGCTGGAACCACAGCGCGACGAGGATCGCGAGTGCCGGCAGCACCAGCGCGATGTAGTTCGGTAATTTGGTGTTCGCGAAGCTGAAGAACAGCAGCGGAACGACGCCCCAGACGACGCTGAAGCGCGTGAACCCGGCGTCCGGATTGCGGACGGCGCGCAGCGCCCACGCCGCAGCCGCCGGCACGAAGGCGATCCACGGAAAGAAGCCCAGGATCAAGACCGGCACGTAATACCACAGCGGGCCGCGCTGATTCTCGATCACGCCCGTATAGCGGCCCACGGTGTAGTGCCCGATCAGTTCGGCGAGCGCAGCGGGGCCGACGCGACCGGCGAGCGCGACGAACCACGGCAGGCTCACGGCGAGGAAGACCGCGGCCGCCGCGGCGACCGCCGCCGGGCGCGGCGCGGCGATCCGCCCCGCCCGCCGCTCCCACAGCAGCCACAGGCCCACGATCAACACCACCATCACCGGCGCGACCAGACCCTTGGCCAAGGTGCCCACCGCCAGCGCGAAGGAGCCGCAGACCAACGCGCCGTCGCGCCGCAGCGCGCTGCCGGCCGGCTCGAACGCGCGGTAAAACCACAGCAGCGCCAGCGCGACCGCGAGGTCGAGCAGCGCGTCCATAATCGCGAGCCGCCCGACGATCGCCTGCATCAAGCTCGTCGAGAGGACGACCGCCGCCACCGTTCCGGTCCGGCCGCCGGCGATGCGTGCGGTTGCGTAGCCCACCGCAGCACCCATCGCGATGGTCGCCAGCGCCGCCGGAAGACGCATCGCCAGCGCGGTGAAGCCGAAGAATTTCGTCATCAGCGCCGCGATCCAGAAATAGAGCGGCGGCTGCACGAACCACGGCTGACCGTTGAAATGCAAGACGACCCAATCGTGCGTCAGCACGATCTCGCACGCGACTTCTCCGTAGGCGGTCTCACTATTGTCCCAGAGCGTGCCGACGCCGAGGCCCGGCAGGGTAACGAGCGCGGCGAATAGCGCGCCCAGGAGAGCAGCGCGCGCGGGGACGGGTCTCATCTGCTGGAAGATAGAGCCTGTGTATCCCGTCGCCCTTTCGCTCGGTGGCCGGCGCGTGGTCGTCGTCGGCGGCGGCCGCACCGCCGAGCGAAACGTCCGCACGCTGCTCGATGCCGGCGCCGCCGTAACCGTGGTGAGTCCGGCATTGACGCCGGCGCTCGCGGCGTTGGCGGGAGACGGCCGTATCGCATGGACCGCGCGCCGCTACGCGGAGGGCGATCTGCACGGCGCGCTGCTGGCCTTCGCAGCGACCGGCGATGCGGCTGCCGATGCGCACGTCGCCGCGCATGCACGGGCGTCCGGCATCCTCGTGAACGCCGCGTCCGGCGCGGCCGGCGGCGATTTCGCCACCCCGGCCGTCCACCGCTCCGGGCCGTTGACGGTCAGTGTCGATTCGGCCGATCACGCGCCGTCGTTCACGGAGCGCATTCGCGACGAACTCTCGCTGCAGTTCGATGCGCGCTACGGACGCGCCGCTGCGACACTGGCGGCGCTGCGCGCGCGCACTGCGGCGGTCGTTCCGCTACCGCTACGTGCCGCCGTGATGGAACACTTCGACCGCCGCGACATCGACGAACTGGCCGCCATGCGCCCCTCAGCGGTCGAACACGAGGTCGAACGCGTCGTCGATACGCTCGGCGGCGTCGTGCCGGCGCAAACGCGTCCGCTGGTCTGCGCGACGCGCGGCAGCCTGCTCGCGATGACGCAAACGCGCGCGGTGATGGCATCGCTCGCGGCCGCCGGCGTCCCGTCGGTCGTGCTCGAAATCGTGACGCGCGGCGATGTGGTTCAGGACCGGGCGATCGCGGCGCTCGGTTCGGAGAACGTCTTCGTGACCGAGCTCGAACTCGCGTTGCGCGACGGCCGAGCCGACTACGCCGTGCATTCGTGCAAAGATCTCCCGAGTACGCTGCCTGACGACATGGCGCTGACGGCCGTTTCGCCGCGCGAAGACGCGCGCGACGCGTACTGCAGCGAACGTTTCGCAAGCTTTGCGGAACTGCCGCCCGGGGCGCGGGTCGGGACGTCGTCGCCGCGGCGGCGCGCCCAACTGCGCGCGCTGCGCGCCGACCTCAGCTACGACGACATCCGCGGCAACGTCGACACCCGGTTGCGCAAGCTGCGCAGCGGAGAATACGACGCCGTGGTGCTGGCGTGCGCGGGGCTGAACCGCCTCCGCACCGGCGCCTGCTACACGGTCCCGTTTGCGATCGAGGCCCTCACCCCGGCCGTCGCGCAGGGCGCACTCGGCATCGAAACGCGGCGCGACCATCCGCGCGCCGCCGAACTCGCTGCAGCCCTTGAAGACGCAGCGGCCGGAATCGCGGTTCGGGCCGAGCGCGCGTTTCTGCGCGCGCTGCGCGGCGGCTGCCAGGTTCCGGCCGGCGCGTTCGCGGCCTGGGACGGCGGGGAGCTGCGGTTGACCGCGGCGATCGCGGCCGCAGACGGGTCGCAGGTCGTGCGCGGCGCACGTTCCGCCCCCCTGAGGGTGGATGACATCGCCGCGGCAGAGGCCCTCGGTACGGCACTGGCCGAGACCCTGCTGGCCGAGGGGGGCGCCGAACTGCTGGCGGCGGCGATCGGGCCGCTCGCGGGCCGCACGTTTCTGCTTCCGCTCCCGGCGCACGCGCCGCGGATCGGACCGGCCTTGCGCGAGGCCGGCGCCGAGGTCGTCGAGGCCGCCGACAGTGCTGCCGCCCGCTCGGCATTGGGCGGACGGGTCCCGGATATGGTCCTGCTCCCCTCCTCCGGCGCCGCCGCTGCCGTGTGCGAGTACCTGGCGGGGCTGCGCGCGGACGGTCACCGGCCGCTGGTCGCGGCGCTGGGCGCTTCGGCGTCGAATAGCGCCCGGGAGCAGGGCTGGCCACCCGACGTCGTTGCATCTTCTCAAGAAGTCGGGGCGTTCGTCCAAAGCGTGACGCTGTACGTCTTGGAGAATCGGGCATGAACGTCGCGGAACGGTTCCGGATCCTCGCGCGCCCGCGACGCCTGCGGGCGACCGCGGCGATTCGCGCGCTCGTGCGCGAGACGCGCGTGAACCGTGAGGGACTCGTCCAGCCGCTGTTCGTCGTCGACGGCAGCGACGTCGTGCAGCCGATCGGCTCGATGCCGGGTGTCAACCGCTTCTCGGTCGACCGGATCGTCGCCGAGTGCCGCGAACTCGACGCGCTGGGGGTGCGCGCCGTCCTGTTGTTCGGCATTCCGGACGCGAAAGGCAAGGATGCCTTCGCGAGCGTCAACTACGACCCCAACGGCATCGTCCAGCGCGCGGCCCGCGCGATCAAAGAGGCGCTTCCGCAGTTGCTCGTGATCGCCGATCTGTGCAACTGCGAATACACCGATCACGGACACTGCGGAATCCTCGATCCGAGCGGCGACGTCGACAACGACCGCACGCTCGAGGTGCTGGCGAAGACGGCGTTGACCTACGCGCGGGCCGGCGTCGACATCATCGCGCCCTCCGACATGATGGACGGTCGCGTCGCCGCGATCCGCGCCGCGCTCGATGAAGACGGCTTCACGAAAGTCGCCATCCTGTCGTACGCGGCGAAATACGCCTCGGCATTCTACGGCCCGTTCCGCGAAGCGGCCGATTCGACGCCGGCGTTCGGCGACCGCCGGACGTACCAGATGGATCCGGCGAACGGGCGCGAGGCGCTGCGCGAAGTGCGCCTCGACATCGAGGAAGGCGCCGACATCGTGATGGTCAAGCCGGCGATGGCGTATCTCGACGTCGTGCGCGAGGTGCGCGCGATTACCGATCTTCCGGTCGCCGTGTACCACGTCAGCGGCGAGTACGCGATGCTCAAGGCGGCGGCGGAACGCGGCTGGATCGACGAGGACCGCGCGGTCGACGAATCGCTGATCGCGATGGCGCGCGCCGGCGCCGACATCATCATCACCTACTTCGCCAAAGACTACGCGCGCAGGCATCGCGGATGACGCCCCTGTACGAGGCGCGCGCGCCCGACGTCGGGGTGTGCCTGCTGGCGGGCGGCGAGGCCACGCGACTGCCCGGCAAGCTCGAGCTGACGGTCGGCGACGTGCCGATGCTGGTGCGCGTGTATCGCAACGTCTCGCCGCTGGGCCCGACCTGGCTCTCGATCAAGGGCGACCTTTCGCCGCAGATCAACGCGGCGATCGATGCGCCCCGCGTGGTCGACCGCTGGCCCAAGCGCGGTCCGCTCTCGGGACTGCTTTCGACGATGAGCGAGATGCGCAATGCGTGGGTGTTCGCGGTAGCCGGTGACGCGCCGTTCGTCGACGCCGCTTTCGCGCGCCGCCTTCTTGCGTACGTCGGGCCCGGCGTCGAGGCGGTCGTGCCGATGCACGACGGCGAACGGCGAAGGATCGAACCGTTGGCCGCACTCTACCGCCGCGAGGCTTTCCTACGCGAAGGCATGCCGGTGCTTCTGAGCGGTGACGGAGCGCTGCGGCTCGTGATCGACCGGCTCGAGACACGTTTCATGCCGGTGCGCGACGAACGCCCCTTCACCAACGTCAACACGCCCCGCGAGTACGACGCGCTGCGCGAGACGCTGGCGTGAGCGGTGAACCCGCGACCTCGACGCTGCGCTCGCACGCCGCGTCCGCGGCGGCGTTCGCGGCCGCGCGCCGGGTGATCCCCGGCGGCGTGAACTCGACCGTGCGCGCGTTCAAGGCGGTCGGCGGAACGCCGGTATTCGTCCGCTCGGCCGAGGGCGCGATCCTCACCGACGTCGACGGCAACCACTATCTGGACTACGTCCTGTCGTGGGGGCCGATGATCGCCGGGCACGCGCACCCCGAGGTCGTCGAGGCGATCGCACGCGCCGCGCGCCGCGGCACGTCGTACGGCGCCCCGACCGAAGCCGAGACCGAATTGGCGGAAGCGATCGCGGGCGCGATGCCGTCGATCGAGAAACTGCGCTTCTGCTCGTCCGGAACCGAAGCGACCGCGCACGCCGTTCGGCTGGCGCGCGGCGTCACCGGGCGCGAGCGGATCATCAAGTTCGCCGGCTGTTACCACGGCTGCGCCGACCCGTTCCTGATCTCGGCCGGTTCGAGCGCGCTCGCCGTCGGCGTGCCCGACTCGAAGGGCGTTACGGCGGGGACCGCGCGCGACACGATCGTCGTTCCCTACAACGATGCTGCGGCCGTGCGGGCCGCGTTCGAGCGTTTCCCGAACGACGTCGCCTGTGTGATCGTCGAGCCTTACGTGGGCAACATGGGCTTCGTGCGGCCGCTGCCGGGGTTCCTGAGCGCACTGCGCGCGCTGACGCACGAATTCGGCGCGCTGCTGGTTTTCGACGAGGTGATGACCGGTTTCCGCATCGGCCGCGGCGGCGCGCAAGCGCGCGAAGGCGTGCTCCCCGACATCACGACGCTCGGTAAAGTGATCGGCGGCGGACTTCCGGTCGGTGCCTTCGGCGGGACCGCGGCCATCATGGACCGCGTGACGCCCGACGGCGACATCTTCGTGGCCGGGACGCTGTCGGGGAATCCCATCGCCATGGCGGCCGGGCTCGCGACGCTGGCTCTGCTCTCCGACGCCGCATTCGAGCGTCTCGCCGGCCTCGGACGGCGATTATGCGCCGGACTGGGAAAGGTGTTTACGCGCCACGGCGTACCCCATACGCTCGATGCCGAAGGTTCAATGTTTGGTTTCTTCTTCAGCGCGGACCCGGTGAGGGATCTGGCCGGCGCCAAGCGCGCCGACGCGGCACTGTACGCGCGCTTCTTCCACGCCATGCTCGAGCGCGGTTTCTATTTCGCGCCGTCACCGTACGAGGCCGCGTTCCTGTCGCTCGCGCACACCGAAGCGCTGGTCGACGAGACGGTCGCCGCCGCCGGCGACGCGGTCGCGGAGGTGTGCGCGTGCCGCTAGTGTGTCTGGGCCTTTCGCACCACACCGCCCCGGTCGACGTGCGCGAGCGGCACGCATTCTCACCGGCGACGATGGGAGAAGCGCTGGTCGCGCTGCGCGATTACGAAGCGGTGCGCGAGGCGCTGATGCTGCAGACCTGCGGCCGGCTCGAGATCTACGCCGAATTGGAAGACTACGAGTCCGGGGTCACGCAGCTCAAAGCATTCCTCAATAACTTCCGGCACGGTGACGTGAGCGACATGGAGTCGTACATGTACACGCTGCTCGGGACACAGGCCATCGAACACCTCCTGCGGGTGAGCACCGGTCTCGACTCGATGCTGATCGGCGAAGCCGAGATTTTGGGCCAAGTCAAGGACGCCTACGTGCAGGCGCAGCGTTCGGGGACCCTGGGCAAGTCGCTGCACACGCTCTTCCGTCAGGCGATCAATGCCGGCAAAGAAGCCCGCAGCCGCACCGCAATCGCCGGCGACTCGACCTCGATTGCCACCGCAGCGGTCGACGCCGCGAAGCAGCATCTCGGCGACCTGGCCGGCAAGACGGTGGTGGTCGTCGGTGCCGGCAAGATGGCCACCATCGCGGCGCGGCGGCTGCGCGACGAAGGCGCGGGCAAGGTCATCGTCGTCAACCGGTCGCAGGGCCGCGCCGCCGAGCTCGCCGGGGCGCTTGGCCCAGGCGCGCACAGCGCCGATCTGTCGGTGCTGGTCGACGCGCTCGCCCAAGCGGACGTGGTGGTTACCTCGACCGGCGCGTCGCACTTCGTCATTACGCCGGACGCGGTCGCGGAAGCCCTTTCGGCGCGGCCGCAGCGTCCGCTGTTCATCGTCGACATCGCCGTCCCGCGCGACGTCGATCCCGACGTCGCGCAGCTCGACGGCGTCGGTCTGGTCGACATCGACGGGCTGGCGAATGTGATCGCGGTGACCCTAGAACGGCGGCGCGAAGCGATCCCGCTGGTCGAAGAGATCGTCGCCGAGCACGTCACGCGCTTCCGAGGGTGGTATCAGTCGCGCGTCGCCGTTCCGGTGATCGCCTCGCTGGTCCAGAAGGCCGAGACGATTCGCGAGAACGAGGTTGCGCGGCTGCTCGGGCGCTGTCCGGAGCTCAGCGAACGGGAACGCATGCTGATCACCGGCATGTCAATGACGATCGTCTCGAAGCTGCTCCACAGCGCGATCACGCGGATCCGCGACAAGGCAGCCGAGAACGGCGCCGAGGCGATCACGCACGCGCAGATGCTCGACGAGCTGTTCGAACTGCGCGCGCTCGGCACCGCCGAAGCGAACCTCGCCGCCGCGCCGTCGCGCGACGAAGCGATCGAATGAGCGCCGCGCCCGAACTGTCCGGCAAACGCGTGCTGGTCACGCGCCCCGGCGACGGGGCCGAGGCCTTTGCGGCGCAATTGCGCGCGGCCGGTGCGGAGCCGATCCTCGCTCCAACGATCGCGATCGGTCCGCCCGACGATCCGGCGGCGGCCCGCAAGGCGGCCGCGCACGCCGGGGGTTACGCCTGGGTCGCGTTCACCAGCCGCAACGGCGTCGACGCGTTCTGCGACGCACGCAGCGGGTTGAGCGACGACGCTGCCGGGTCGCTGGCCGAGCTGAAGATCGCTGCGATCGGTCCGAAGACGGCGGCGGCACTCGAGGCGCGCGGCCTGCGGGCCGACTTGGTGCCGACGACGTTCGTGAACGAGGCCGTCGCGACGGCGCTGCTGACGCACACCGCGCCCGGCGATCGGGTTCTGATCTACGCCGCGCAGGATGCGCGCGATGTGCTTGCCCTCAGCTTACGCGCCTTCGGGCGCCGCGTGGACGTGGTCGCTGCATACCGGACGCACTTCGTCGCAGACCCGGAGCTCGCCGCAAAGACCGAACGGGCGGACATCGTGACCTTCACCAGCGCCAGTACGGTGCTCGGCTTCGTCGCCGCCCTGCCCGGGGCCGCGCAGGTGCTGCGCGACAAAACCGTCGCGGCGATCGGGCCGATTACGGCGCAGACGGCGCGCGAGGCCGGCATTCGGGTCGACGTCGTGCCCGCGGCGTTCACGGTCGAGGGACTGCTGCAGGCCCTGGCCGCGACCACCGCCGCACTCGCCTGAACGCGCGCGACGTCGCGGTCGGCGCGCTGGTAGCCGGCGCGATCGCGCTCGGTGCGGTGCGCGCGCACGCGCTGACGCGCAGCGGCGGCTGGGCGGCACTGATCGTCGGCACGGTGACGTACGCTGCCGGCGGGATCCCGTTCACGCTGCTGCTGCTCGCCTTTTTCGTACCGTCGGTCGCCCTCTCGCGCATCGGCCGTGCGAAAAAGCGCGCGCTGGTCGACATCGGAAAAGGCGGCCCGCGCGACGCGCTGCAGGTCGTTGCGAACGGCGGCATCGCGAGCGCGTGCGCGCTCGCGTTTGGGCTGACGCACGACGTCCGTCTCGCGTGGGCGTTCGCCGGGGCGTACGCGGCGGCGACCGCCGACACGTGGGCGACCGAGATCGGAACGCTGGCGCGCGGACGTCCGCGCTCGATCTTCAACCTGCGGCCGGTCGCGACCGGAATGTCCGGCGCAATCACCGGCGCCGGCACGGCGGCCGAGGTCGCCGGTGCGGTCTGGCTGGCCCTCATCGCGGCGGCATGTTTGCCGGCCGCCGCCGCGGGGCCGGCCGGCATGCGGGCCTTGGCCGGCATCGCCTTGGCCGGCATCGCCGGAGCGACCGCCGACTCGCTCCTGGGCGCGTCGGTTCAGGAATTGCGCTACTGCCCCGCCTGCGAACGGCCGTGCGAAACCGACCCGCACCAGTGCGGCAGCGCGACCCGGCTGGTGCGCGGGCTGCGCGGCCTCACCAACGACGCGGTCAACCTGCTCGCGACCGCCGCCGGAGCCCTGGTGGGCTCAGCCTTCGGCTGAGCCCGTCGCGTTTGCGGCTCCGCCGCAAGCCGCAATGCAAGCGCCGAAACCGACTTCAGGGGGGCGGGCTCAGCCTTCGGCTGAGCCCGTCGCGTTTGCGGCTCCGCCGCAAGCCGCAATGCAAGCATCGAAACCGACTTCAGGCGCTGCTGGGTCCACAGCGGCGTGCGACGATTCGTCGCACGCCATCATGACGAACCAGCTCAGCCTAAATCGCGACGTCAGCGAATCCGGCCCCCGGCTGATCTTGATCACGCTCGGGATCATGGCGGCGACGCTCATGCAGACGCTGGACTCGACGATCGTCAACGTCGCGCTCCCCACGATTCAAGGCAACCTCGGCGCGTCGCAGGACGAAGGCGCGTGGGTCGTCACCGGGTACATCATCTCGGCCGTCATTGTGATCCCGATGACCCCGTGGCTTCAGGCACGCTTCGGGCGGCGGCAGTACTACTCGGTCGCCATCATCGGCTTCACAATCGCGTCGATGCTGTGCGGGATCGCGACCTCGATCGACCAGCTGATCTTCTACCGCGTCGTGCAAGGCCTCTTCGGCGGCGGTCTGGTCGCGACCGGACAAGCATCGCTGCGCGACACGTTCCCGCGCCATCTGCTCGGCGCGTCGCAGGCGGTGTTCGCGCTGGGCGCGATCGTCGGCCCGTCGGTCGGACCGACGGTCGGCGGCTGGCTGACCGACAACTTCTCGTGGAATTACGTCTTTTTCATCAACCTCGTACCCGGCATCTTCGCCGCCTTCGTCATCCTGACGATGATGCGCAATCCGACCGATCCCAAGCCGATCCCGATCGACGGCCTCGGTTTGGCGCTGCTCGCGATGGGGCTCGGCTCGCTGCAATACATCCTCGACGAAGGGCAGCGCAACGACTGGTTTTCCGACCCGCTGATCCGGCTGTTCGGAGCGACGACCGCGCTCGGACTCGTCGCCTTCGTCTGGTGGGAAATCTGGGGCGCGAAACGGCCGCTGGTCGATCTGCGCGCCTTCAAGTATCGCGCCATCGCCGCCGGCAGCGCGCTCGGCTTCGCGATCGGCGCGGTGCTGTTCGGCGCGACGGTGATCCTGCCGCAGTACGTCCAGGGCTTGCTCGGCTTCACCGCGACGCTCTCCGGCGAGCTGATCTTCGTGCGCGCGTTCTTCATCGCCGCGCTCACGCCGTTCATCGCACGCGTCGCGGGCAGCGGGAAGATCGACACCCGCATCCTGCTGGTGGTGGGCTTCTCGCTGATCGGCGTCAGCCAAATCTGGCTCGGATACATCACGACCTCGCAGAACGATTTCAACTCGCTGCTCGGCCCCGCGATCATGGCCGGCATCGGTCTGGGGCTGATGTTCGTTCCGCTCTCGATCGCGGTGCTCAGCGCCGTGCCGCCCGAAGCGGTCCCGAAGGCGACCGCATTCCAAGCGCTCTCGCTCCAGCTGGGCGGTTCCTTCTCAACCGCGGCGTTGATCACGCTGCTGGCGCGCCGCAGCGCGTTCCATCAAACGATCCTGGCCGAAGCCGCCTCACCGGACAACCCCGCGCTGCAGCTGCTTCAGCAGCACGATCCGGCCGGCGCGCTGCACACGATGTACCAAACGATCCTGCAGCAGTCGAGCGTCATGGCCTATGCCGACTGTCAATTCGCGCTCGGCGCGCTGACCTTCATCCTGCTCCCGCTCGTGTTCGTACTGCCGAAACGGCGCAAAAACACGACCGCTCCGGCCCACATCCCCGTCGAGTAAGTGGATTCGCCTCTCGGCGAATCGACTACGCGCGGTATTTCTTCTCGAGGTAGGGGATGATGTCGTCGTCGTCATCGAGCACGACGTCGCCGTCGACGAGCACCGGAATCGAGGTCTGCCCCGACGCGGCCTGGACCTCGGCGCGTTCGGCGTGCGAATGGGGGACGTTGACCGTCTTGTAATCGAGCAGCAGATCGGTCATTTTCTTGCGGACCCGCGCGCAGTACGGGCACCACTCGGCTTGATAGAGGACCATGTCCGTGTTTCGACCCATCGCGCAGTCAAGGACCGGCCGCAACGGAAAAGGTTGCGGCCGCCCGCGCGTCGCAGTTTCGCAACCCTCCAGCGATGGTGAACGGCGCCTTTTCCCCTCGGCGTGATCGTACCGCGGTCGCTTGCTCGATCGCCATTCATTGCTGCGTCCTCGCCGCGCTCGCAACGTTGCCCCGGCTCCCGGTCAACGTCGACGTGGCCGACGAGCGTACGCTGCTCGCGAGCGTGATCCGGATCGATCACCGGACGCCACCGCGGACGCCCCGCGCCCGGCGCGCCGTCGCGGCCGCGCCGCCCCTCACGGTCGCCGCCGAAGCCCCGATCTTGCACGTCGCGCAGACGACGGCCCACGCCCAGCGGGCCATGGTCGTGCCCTCCGAGCGCCGTTACGAAGCGCGAGCGGTGCGGGCAGCGTCCTTCCGCGCGGCCCCGCCGCCCAGCGTCGTCGCGACGCGCGCGGCACCGGCCGTCCAGACTGCCGTCGTGCCGAACCCTCCGCCGGCCACGAGCGCGACGGCCGCGCCGGTCACCGTCGCCGAAGCGCACGAAGACGGCATCGGAAATTTTAGCGAGAACTATCCGGCGCAGGTCGATCCGCAGGCGCGCGGCTCGCTGTTCGTCGGCGTCGCCGGCTCGGTGGTCCTGCGCGTCGACGTCGACGAAACCGGACGCGTAACCGCGATCGCGTTCATCCGCGCGCCGGCCGACCCGGCACTCAAGGACGCGCTGCGGACGCGTCTGCTCGCGACGCGCTTCATCCCCGCCGCCTGCAACGGCCTGCGCTGCTCCGACACGATCGAACTCCACAATTAAAACCGGCGGACCGGAGCGCCCTTACGGGCGCGAGGACCGCGAAGGATTCGCCGTTCAGGCGAATCCACTCGAGGACCGCGAAGAATTCGCCGTGAGGCGAATTCACTCCACTTCGAAGGGGAGGTCGAGTTCGGCGGCGAGTTTTTGCAAGCCGTCCCAGACCTTCACGTGGACCGGGACGCCGTGCTCGCGATTCTTGAGCGTGTTCTCGTACTCGATTTCGCCCGCCACGTAGATCCGGTCGTGGCCCGGCGATTTGGCGGACTCCTTGAACCCGCGCAGCTCGGTATCCATGTCGGCCTTGAACTGGGCCGGATCGCGGAAACCGTCGATCTTGAAGGCGCCGAAGAAGTGTGAAATCTTGCCGGGCTGGGGACCGTCGGTCGGCAGCGGCAGATCGGCGCCGAACGCGCCGCCCGAGAGCACGCCGCATAGGATGTCGACCAGCAGGCCGAGTCCGTAGCCTTTGTGGCCGCCGCCTTCGACGCCGAAGCCCCCCAGCGGGAGCAGCGCGCCCTTGAGCGCGACCTTCGGATCGAGCGTCTCGTGCCCGTTCTCGTCGATCGCCCAGCCCGCATTGAGCGGCTTCTCCTTGCGTCCGTACACTTCGAGCTTGCCGCGCGGCACGGTCGTGGTCGCGAAGTCGAGGACGAACGCCGGCTCGCTCTGAGCCGGGATCGCGAACGCCAGCGGATTGGTGCCGAGCAGAATATCGCGGCCGAACGTCGGCGCGCCGTAGCGGACGGTGTTGGTCGACGCGATGCCGATCATGTCGCGGTCGAGCGCCATCATCGCGTAATATCCGGCGATGCCGTAGTGGTTCGAGTTGCGCACGGCGCCGAACGCGGCGCCGGTGGTTCCGGCTTTCTCGAGGATCCGTTCCATCGTCCGTTTGGCAACCGGATGACCGAGGCCGTTTCCGGCGTCGACCAAGAGCGAGGCCGGCGTTTCGCGCACGGTCGTCACGACCGGCGTCGGATCGAGTTTGCCCGAGCGGATGCGGCTGACGTAGTAGGATTCGAGCCGCGCGACGCCGTGCGATTCGATACCCCGCAGATCGGAGGCCACCAGGACGTCGGCGACGATTGCGGCGTCGGCGGCTGCCACGCCGACCCGTTCGAGCACGCTCGCGACGAACCGTTTGAGATCGCTTTCGCGCGCGAGCCGGTATTCAGACGTCAGAACCTCAGCCACGATGCCTCCACTGCCTGCAGGGCGGTCCCCAAACCATCTGGGGACGAGTGTACCCCGCGCGGCTCGACGAACCTACGACCGATGACGACCACGGCCTTCGACGCCGGGCTCCTCGAAGCGCTGCGCGCCGCCGTCCCGGACGGCCTGCTCAGCGCTGCCGAAGACCTGATCGCGTACGGCTTCGACGGCACCTTCTACGAGCGGATGCCGGCCGTGGTCGTGCTGCCGGCGACGACGGCCGAGGTCTGCGCCGTCCACCGCATCGCCAGCGCGCGCCGAATCGCGCTGACCCCGCGGGCGATGGGCAGCGGACTCTCGGGCGGCTCCGTTCCGCTGGCCGGCAGCATCGTGCTGGGGGTCGCGCGGATGGACCGCATTCTGACGATCGATCCGGTCGACGGCGTCGCGGTCGTCCAACCCGGTGTGATCACCGGGCACCTCCAGGCGGAGGTCGAGCGGCTCGGCCTCTTCTATCCGCCCGATCCGTCCAGTCTCAAGCAAAGCGCGATCGGCGGGAATGTCGCTGAGAACGCCGGCGGCGCGCGCGCGCTCAAATACGGGGTGACCGGCGACTACGTGCTGGCGCTCGAGATCGTCCTGCCCGACGGCACCCCGATCCGCACCGGCGGACGCACGACCAAGAACGTCACCGGCTACGACCTGCGCCGGCTCTTCACCGGCGCCGAGGGAACGCTCGGGACGATCACCGAGATCACGCTGAAGCTGCTTCCGAAACCGCGCGTCGCGCGCACGGCGCTGGCCGTGTTCGACCGCATCGACGACGCCGCAACGGCCGTCACGGCGGTCATGGCCGGCGGCATTCTGCCGACCGCGATCGAGCTGCTCGACGCGCTGACGATGCGCTGCGTCGAAGAGAACGACCCCCTCGGCCTGCCGCTCGACGCCGATGCGATCCTCATCTTCGGCGCCGACGGCAACGATGCGCGCGTCGTCGACGACGAGATCGCGGCGATCGGCGCCATCGCGCGCGACCACGGCGCGCGCAGCGTCAGCGTCGCCGCGAACGATGAGGAGTCGGAACGCTTGTGGCGCGCGCGCCGCTCGATCTCACCCGCCCTCGCGCGGCGACGGCCGAACAAGCTGGGCGAAGACATCTGTGTTCCGCGCAGCCGCATCCCCGCGATGGTCGCGCAGGTGCGCGCGATCGCGCAGCAGCACGGGCTCGAGATCCCGCTCTTTGGTCACATCGGCGACGGCAATCTCCATCCGAACATCCTGTGCGACCGCCGCGACCCCGAGGAGATGGCGCGCGTCGCCGCCGCGGCCCGCGCGATCTTCGAAGCCGCGATCGCACTGGGCGGCACGCTCTCGGGCGAACACGGGATCGGCTTGCTCAAGAAGCAGTTCATGGAGCTCGACGTCGGTCCCGACGCGCTCGCGGTCATGCGCGCGATCAAGGCCGCGATCGATCCGCTCGGGATCATGAATCCCGGCAAGATCTTCCCCGAGCGCGGCGGCGCCGACGCCTTCCGCCTGTAGAGCCCGGCACCGATGGCGGTGATCCTGGCGCTCGACCAGGGAACGACGAGCTCCCGCGCGATCGTCTTCGACCGAGCGGGCTCGGTGCTGGGGTTCGATCAGCGCGAACTCCCGCAGCACTTCCCGCAGCCGGGGTGGGTCGAGCACGATCCGGCCGATATCTGGGAAACGCAGCGCGCGACGGCCGCGAACGCGCTGCGCAATGCGCGCGTCACCGCCGCCGACGTGGCGGCGATCGGCATCACGAACCAGCGCGAAACGACGATCCTGTGGGACCGTGCCAGCGGAAAACCGATCGCCCCGGCGATCGTTTGGCAGGATCGCCGGACGGCGGCGATGTGCAATGCCTGGCGCGGCGATGGGCTCGGCACGCTGGTCGCCGAGCGCACGGGTCTGGTGCTCGACCCGTACTTCTCCGCCTCCAAGATCGCATGGCTGCTCGCCGCGGTGCCCGGACTTCGTGCCCGCGCCGAGCGCGGCGAGATCGCGTTCGGCACGGTCGACAGTTGGCTGATCTGGAATCTGACCGGCGGTGCGCGCCACGTTACCGACGTCACTAACGCATCGCGCACGATGCTGTTCGACATCCACCGTTTGTGTTGGAGCGACGACCTGCTGCGCGCGCTGCACATCCCGGCGGCGCTGCTGCCGGAGGTGCTGCCGTGCACGGCCGCCTTCGGCACCTGCGATCCCGCGCACTTCGGCGCCCCGATCGCGATCGCGGGCGTGGCCGGCGATCAGCAGGCTGCGCTGGTCGGGCACGCCGGCTTCGCCGCCGGGGTCGCGAAGAACACCTACGGCACCGGTTCGTTCCTCGTGCTCAACACCGGCGATCGCGTCGTGCGCAGCACGCACGGGCTGATCGCCACGATCGCGTACGGATTCGCGCCCGGCATCGTCACCTACGCGCTTGAAGGCTCGGTGTTCGTGACCGGGGCCGCGGTGCAGTGGCTGCGCGACGGCCTGGGCATCGTCGAGCACGCCGCCGATACGGCGCGGCTGGCGCGCGAAGCCGACGACGCCGGGCGGTGCTGGTTCGTCCCGGCGTTCACGGGCTTGGGTGCGCCGCACTGGGACCCGTACGCGCGCGGCACGATCGTCGGGATCACGCGCGGCACGACGCGCGCGCATCTGGTGCGGGCTGCGCTCGAAGCGATGGCGCTGCAAACGGCCGACGTCGTCGGCGCGATGGAAGCCGACGCCGGCTTTGGGCTGCAGGAACTGCGCGTCGACGGTGCCGCCGCCGCCAACGACTTCACGATGCAAACTCAAGCCGACGTGCTCGGCATTCCGGTCGTGCGGCCCGCGCTGGTCGAAACGACCGCCTACGGCGCGGCGTATTTGGCCGGCATGCAGGCCGGCTGGTGGGATGCCGCAAGCACGGCCGGCGGCCGGCCGCGCGAGCAGATGCGCTTTACCCCGGCGCTCGCGCCGGCGGCGCGGGCGGCGCTGCTGGCCGACTGGCGGCGCGCGGTCGAACGCAGCCGCGGCTGGGCGCTATGAGCGGCGGGCGGGCCGCTTCCCGTAATAGATCGCGTGGATCTTTCCGCGCGCGTACAGATTGCGCGCGTGCGCGCAGGCCGGCGCGAGCCAATCATAGACGGCCGCGCCGAGGGTGCAGGTCAGCGGCGGATAATAGCCCGGATGGTTGCGGTGATCGACGATCCGCAACGCAAACGCATCGCGGTCGGCATGACAGCCTTCGTCGCTCCAGGCAATCGTCTGCACGCTGCCGATGTCGTCGAACACCTGACAGTAATCGGGCGGGCGCAGCGGGTTGGCGCGCGCTGCCGCGGGCGTGACGGGGAACAGCGCGAACGCGAGCGCGCCGAGCGTGACGGCGGCCAGGATCTTCATCACAGCGTCGTCTTTCCCAGCGCGCTGAGGATCAGCTCGACCGCCAAGATCGCGGTCTGATTCTCGCGGTCGAGAATCGGATTGATCTCGGTGATCTCCAGCGAGCCCAAACTGTGCGAGGCGGCGATCCCTTCCATCAGCGAATGGGCCTCGCGATAGGTGATGCCGCCGCGCACCGGCGTGCCGACGCCCGGCGCCTCCTGCGGGTCGACGCCGTCCATGTCGAAGCTGACGTGCACGGAGTCCGGGCCGTCGGCGACCAGCATCAGCACCTCCTCCAGCACGCGGCTCATCCCGAGCCGGTCGATGTCGGTCATCGTATAGGCCCGCACGCCGAGGTCGCGGATGGCCCGTTTCTCACCGTCGTCGACGTCGCGCAAACCGATGAACGCCATCCGTTTGGGGTCGACGGCGTGTTCCTGGAGCGCGAAATGGACCGGCATGCCGTGCACGTTTCCGCTCGGCGAGGTCAGCGGCGTGTTGATATCGCCGTGCGCGTCGACCCAGATGACGCCCGGCGTGCGGCCGCGGCCGCGCGCCACCCCGGCGATGGTGCCCATGGCGATCGAGTGATCGCCGCCCAAAACCAGCGGAAAGTGTCCGCTCCGGACAATTTCCTCCACGCGCTGCGCGAGTTCGTCGCAGACGGCTTGGATGATCGGCAGATACTTCGCGTTTTGCTCGTCGGGCGTCGCCGATTCGGGCACGGGCACCGAGAGGTTGCCATGGTCGGTGACGCCGATCCCGAGCCGCTCGAGCGATTCCTTGAGCCGGGCATAGCGGATCGCGGAGGGCCCCATGTCGACCCCGCGGCGGTCGGCTCCGAGGTCCATCGGGACACCAACGACGTCAACCTTCACGACGCCCCCTTCGCCGCACGGAGCGCCCCTCTTCCGTAGCGAACGGTGATCGTCTGGTGCACCCCTGGTACACGACCTCCGCCTGGTCGTGGTTGGCCGACGCCGGCTACATCGCGGCCCTGCTGACCTTCATCGCTTTTTTCATGAAAGACTCGCTGCGGCTGCGTCAGGTCGCGCTCGCCAGCAACGTCTTCTATGCCGTCTGGGCCGCCGAAATCCACCTGCTCCCGACGATGGTGCTGCACCTTGCCCTCTTTCCGGTCAACTGCGTGCGGCTGGTGCAGATCCTGCGCGAGCGGCGCGCGATCGACCGCGCGCTGGCCGCGGCGGAGATTCAGCCCGAGTGGCTGATCCACTTCATGACCCGGCGCCGGGTCTCAGCCGGAACGGTGCTCTTTCGCCGCGGCGACCTCTCAGATGCGATGTACTTTCTGGCCGACGGACGGCTGCATCTCGACGAACTCAGCATCGATCTTGGTGCCGGTTCGCTGATCGGGGAGATCGGGCTCTTCACCCCGGACGGAAAGCGCACCCAGAGCGTGCGCGCGCTGACGAACTGCTCGATCTACGTCCTGCGCCGGCACGACGCGCTGGCGCTGTACCGGCGCGATCCGAGCTTCGGAATCTTCCTGATCCGGCTGATCACCAAACGGCTGGTCGACGACATCGCCCTCGAGCGGATCGCCGCGACTGGATCCGTCAGGCCCGCCGTCGCGGCGGACGGGTCTCCCGAAGCGGCTCCGGCGTAAGTCCCGGCTCGGCCGCCGCGCGGCTTACCGGAGCGGGCAGCAGCTGTTCGCGCAGGACGCGCAGCATCGCCGCGGCCGGCACCGCCAGAAAGGTTCCGACCAAGCCGAACAGCTCGCTGCCGATCAGGATCGCCATCACGATCCAAAACGGCGAGAGGCCGACGTTGTCTTTGAGCACGCGCGGCGAGATGAAGTTGCCGTCGATCTGGTGGATGATCGCGATGAGCGCGGCGACCAGCAGCGCGTGCGGAAGCCCGCCGTACACGAACGCCAGGATCACGGCGGGGACGAACGCGATCAGCGCGCCGGCGTAGGGGATGAAGTTCAACGCGCCGGAGACGACGCCGATCAGCAGCGCATAGGGAACGTGGGTCAAGGCCAGCGCGATGGTGAGCATCGTGCCGAGAATCGTCCCGTCGATCAGCTGCCCGCGGATGAAGCCGCCGACGACTTGATCGAGCGCGGCGATGATGTCTTCGGCTTTACTGCGCTGCGCCGGTTTGGGGAGCAGTCCCAGAAAACCAGCTTTGAGGTTCTCCGCGTCGAGCAGCATGTAGGCCGCCAGCACCGGCACCACGATCACGGTCGCGAGCACCGAGACCGTCGACAGCACGACCGTCAACGTCTGCGTGGCCGTGTTGAGCGCGTTGGTCTTCAGCCACGCGGCGATCTGCGTGGGCATCGTGGAGAGGTAGTTGCGCTCGTCGGGCGGGAGCCAGCGCACGAATTTGTTGTCGGGGTCCTGGATCGTGGCCGACACCTTGGCCACGACCGTGGGCAGCGACTTGATCGCGTTCTGGGTGTCGGCGGCCAGCGGCGGCACGAGCAGCTGCAGGACCGCCAGCCCGAATACGATGATCGCCACGTAGACGAGCACGATCGACCAGACCAGCGGCAGCCGCTGGTTGAAGCGGCGCACGAGCGGAAAGATCAGGTACGAAAAAAACAGCGCCACGATGAACAGCAGCGCGGTCGCGCGGACGTTCGCCAAGAACTGCAGCGTCCCGACCAGCAAGTAGATCGCCACGGCGATCAGCCCCAGCGTCTTGAGCCAGAACGTGATGCGCCGCTCGAGCCGTGACATGGGGCGCGGTGGACGCGCGACGTCGGGTGGCCGGGCGGGATTCACCGGGCCCCTCTTCCCCGTGTCCGCGGGGCCGCCCCGCACCGGCGTCGTAGGACCCGCGATGTTCCCCCGGCGGCGTGCCGCGCTCCTAGCGCTCGCGTTGATTCCGATCTGCGCCGTGCTGACCGGCTGCGCGCCGCGGGCGGCCGCCGTGGGGGGCCTGCGCGTCGGCATGGTGACGGACACCGGCGGCTTGGGCGATCGCTCGTTCAACGATTCGGCATACGCGGGGCTCGTCCGTGCGCGGGATCAGCTCCATGTCGGCACGACCGTGCTGCAGTCCCACTCGGCGGCCGACTACGCCGTCAACATGACCGTCCTGGCGAACAAAGAGTACGACGAGATCTTCGCGATCGGATTCCTGATGGCCAAGGACGTCGCCGACGTCGCGACCCGCTATCCGGCGCGCCACTTCACCATCATCGACGCGGTCGTCGACCTTCCCAACGTGACCTCGGTGACGTTCAAGGAAGAGGAGGGCTCATTTCTGGCCGGAGCGCTGGCGGCGATGACGACCAAGACCAAAACGATCGCGTTCTTGGGCGGCATCGACATCCCGCTGCTGCGCAAGTTCGAAGCCGGGTACTCTGCGGGCGCGCGCGAAATCGATCCCGAGGTGAAGGTGCTGGTCAAGTACGTCGGGTCGTTCGACGATCCGGCCGCCGGAAAGGAACTCTCCGGGTTGCTCTACGACCAGGGTGCCGATATCATCTACGTCGCGGCGGGCAAAGCGGGCCTGGGCGCAATCGATCAAGTGAAGACACGTCCGGGCGACTACGTGATCGGCGTCGACGCCGACCAAGACGGCATCGCGCCGGGCAAAGTGCTGACCAGCATGGTGAAGCGCGTCGACGTCGGCGTGTACCGCGTCATCGCCCAGGCCGCGGCCCACAAGCCGCGCCCCCGCGCGCTGGTCCTCGGCTTGAAAGACGGCGGCGTCGGCCTGACCAACTTCACCTACACCCGCAGCGTCGTGACGCCGGCCAAGATCGCCGTGCTGGCGCGCTTGAAAGCCGCGATCGTCAGCGGCCGGCTGCATGTCCCATCGACACGGGAGGAACTGGCATCGTTCAAACGCAGCCCGTACTGACGCTGCGCGGTCTGCGCCGGCGTTTCGGCACGGTGCAGGCCGTCGACGGTGTCGACCTCGAGCTCTTCCCCGGCGAGATCCACGCGCTCGTCGGCGAAAACGGCGCCGGTAAATCGACCTTGGCGGCGATCGCCTACGGCGCGGTGCGGCCCGATGAGGGCACGGTGACGGCTGCCGGCGTGGTGGGTTTGGTCCACCAGCATTTCAAGCTGATCGAACGGCTGCGGGTCTGGGAAAACGTGCTGCTCAACCGCGAACCGCGGCGCGGTCTGACGATCGATACGGGTGCCGCGCGCGAACGCGTGCGCGCACTGGGTGAAGCCTACGGCCTGCGCGTCGATCCCGACGCGGTCGTCGAGACGCTGCCGGTCGGGATCAAGCAGCGCGTCGAACTGCTGCGCGAACTGGACCGCGAGCCAGCCGTGCTGCTGCTCGACGAGCCGACCGCATCGCTCGCGCCCGGCGAGATCGCGTCGTTCTTCGCCACCGTCGCCGGGCTGGCGGCGCGCGGCACCGCGATTCTGGTGGTCACGCACAAGCTGGCCGAAGTGATCGCGTACTCCGCACGCGTGACCGTCATGCGTGCCGGTGCGGTGGTCGCGCGGCATCGCACCAGCGACACGTCCGCCGACCAGATCGCACGCGAGATGGTCGGCGGCGAGGTGCCGGCAGTGGCCGCGCGTGCCGACCGTCCGGTGGAACCGCTGCTCGAGGCACGTGGGTTCTCGGCGGTCTCGGGCACCAGCGAACTGATCGACGCGACCTTCACCGTCGGCGCCGGCGAGATCGTCGGTATCGCCGGAATCGAAGGCAACGGCCAGTCCGCGCTCGCCGACGCCTTGGCGGGGGTCATCGCCTTCACCGGCGCGCTGAGTTTGGCGGGGACGCCGCTGCGGCCGGACGAGGGGCCGGCGGGGCGCCTGCAGCGCGGGGTGCGCGTGATCCCGCAGGACCGGCGCCGCGAGGCGCTGGTCCTCGACTGGAACGTGCGCGACAACGCCGTGCTGGGACGTCAGCGCGTGATCCCCTTTGCGCGCTACGGTGAGACGGCGCGCGAACTGATCGCGCGCTTCGACGTGCGCCCGCCGAACCTGGATGCGATCGTCGGCATGCTCTCCGGCGGCAACCAGCAGAAGATCGTCGTCGGCCGCGCGCTCGCCGGCGCGCCCGCGCTGATTGTCGCCTACCAGCCGACGCGCGGAATCGACATCGGCGCGGCGATCCTGGTGCAGTCGCGGCTGATCGAAGCCCGCAATGCGGGCGCCGGCGTCTTGCTGATCTCGTTCGAACTCGACGAGATCTTCGCGTGCGCCGACCGGGTTCTGGTGCTGGCGCAGGGGCGCATCGCGGGCGAGTTCACCCACGAGACGATCGACCGCGGCCGCATCGGCTCGCTGATGGCGGGCCGCACGTGACGATGCGGACGCTGCTGGGCGGACGCACGGCGCGCGATCTGATGGTCGTCGTCGTGCTGGTCTTCGGCGTCGGCTCGATCGCGATGCTGCTCGCGCACGTCTCGCCGCTCGACGGCTTCGGCGCGCTCTTCGACGGCGCGTTCGGGACGCGCGAAGAGGTCGCCGAGACGCTCGTGCAAACGACGAACCTGCTCTTTCCCGCGCTCGGCATCGCGATCGCTTTTCGCGCCGGCCTCTTCAACATCGGCGCCGAGGGGCAGCTCGTGCTCGGCGGGTTCGCTGCGGGCTGGCTCGGCGCGCAGGTCCCGCTGCCGGCCGTGCTGGCCGTGCCGATGGTGCTGATCGCGGGAACGCTCGCCGGCGGCGCGTGGGGCGCGATCCCGGGTTTTCTGCGCGCCCGCTACGGGGCCAACGAAGTGATCGCGACGCTGATGCTCAACGTGATCGCGGTCTTGCTCGCGACCTACCTGGTCAATGGCCCGCTGGCGCTGCCCGGAAGCGGCGCCTCCGAAACGCCGACGCTCCCGCACGCGGCGCAGCTCGGCGATCTGGTCGCGAACTCACGTCTGACCTGGGCGTTTCCAATCGCGCTGGTGCTCGCGTTCGCCTTGCGCTGGCTGCTGCAGCGCACGGTGTTCGGGTACGAACTGCGCGCCGCCGGCGATGCGCCCGAGGCCGCCAAACGCGCCGGGATCGATCTCGGCCGGACGGCGCTGATCGCGATGACGCTCTCGGGCGCGATGGCCGGGCTCGGCGGCGCGACGATCGTGGCCGGCGAGCTGCACCGTTTCAACACCGGACTTTCCCCGGGCTACGGCTTCATCGCGATCGCGGTCGCGCTGGTCGGGAACCTCGATCCGCTCTGGATCATCGTCGCCGCGTTTGCCTTCGGGGTGTTGCAGAGCGGCGGGATCGCGATGCAGGCGGAGGCGGGGGTGCCGCGCGACGTCGTGTCGCTGGTGACGGGCCTGGTGATCATCGCGCTGGCCGGGCGCCGCGTCGTCGCGACGCGCAGGACGACGTGAGCGCGCTCGTCGCGGGGATCCTCGCGGTCCTCACGCTGACGCTGATCAAAGCTACGCCGCTGATCTACGCGGCGCTCGGCGGCGTGCTCAGCGAACGCTCGGGTGTGGTCAACATCGGACTCGAAGGGATTCTGATTGCGGGCGCGTTCACGTCGGTCGTCGTCAGCGGCGCAACCGGAAGTCCGGTCGTGGGCGCGCTCTGCGGTATCGTTGCCGGCGCACTGCTGGCCGCGATCTTGGCCTACGGTGCGACGCGGCTGGGCGTCGATCAGATCGTGGCCGGCACCGGCCTCAACATCGCCGCGCTTGCGGCCGCGGCGTTCGGCATCGTGCTGGTGTACCATCAGCCCGGCGCGACGCACGAGGTGCCGGCCTTCGGCCGCGCCGGCGAGACGACTCTGATCGTGCTCGCGTTCGCGATGGCCGTGCTGCTGCACGTGATCCTGAATCGCACCCCGTGGGGTTTGCACGTGCGTGCCTGCGGCGAGGATCCCGGCGCCGCCGAGGCAGCCGGGATCGATGCGCTGCGCACGCGCTTCACTGCGGTCGTGATCGGCGGGGCGATCGCATCGCTCGGCGGCGTGTACCTTGCGCTTGCCGAGCTCGACCTCTACTCCGACGGCATGACCGCCGGGCGCGGGTTCATCGCGCTCGCCGCGGTGATCTTCGGTCGCTGGACGCCGCTGGGAGCGACCGGCGCCGCGCTGTTCTTCGGATTCTTCTCGGCCCTCCAGTTTTCGCTTCAGCGTGCCGGCATAGCGAGCGAGCTGATGCAGGCCTTGCCGTATCTCGCGGCCGTCGTCGCGCTGGCCGGATTCGCCGGCCGCGTGCGTGCGCCGGCCTCCGACGGCGTCCCGTACGTGCGTACCTGACCTTCGGCCATTGACTTTTTCGGCGGTCTGCCGACAATACACACATGCCGATGCCCGGTCGACCTCTGGCCGCGGTCGCTTCGTTCGCTCTGGTCCTCGCCGCTGCATGTCCGGTTTGCGCCGCGAACGATCGCGGTCCGATGGCCGTCTTTGGGGATCAGCTCGCCGCCGCTTCGATGCGCGCACCCGGGCACGTCGCGATCGCGGTTCAGGACCTCGCCACCGGCCTGACGACCGGCGTCAACCAAAGCGCCGAGATGCCGGCCGCCTCGACGATCAAGATACCGGTGATGGTCGAAGTGTTCCGCCAGCTCGCGGCCGGACGCTTCGATCTCAACACCCGCGTCGCGCTGCGCGCCGGCGATCGCGATTGGGGTTCGGGCCAATTGGCGAGCGCACGCACCGGGTCGCAATACCCCGTCGGCGCACTGCTGACGGTGATGATCGACGTCAGCGATAACACCGCGACCAACATGCTCATCCGGCTGGTCGGACGCCAGCACATCAACGCCACGATGCGGCAGCTCGGCCTGACCCACACGCGGCTCTCGGACTTCATCCGTTCGAGCGGGCCAATCCGCTGGGCACTGCGTTCGAGCCCGGCCGACATGGTGCGCCTGCTCGACCGGATGGCGCGCGAGCAGTTGATCGATGAGTGGTCGTCGCGCGCGATGATTGCGATCCTGAGCGATCAGCAGCACAACGGCCTGCTCCCCGAGCCGCTTCCGTTCGGTACCGCGGTCGCGCACAAGACCGGCACGCTGCACGACACGCTCAACGACGTCGGGATCGTCTTTCTCGGCGGTGAGCCGTACGTGATCGCCGTGATGACGACCGATCTGTCGACGCTCGACGCCGGCCGGCGCTTCATCCGCGGCGTTTCGCGGATGGCGTACGACGCGATCGGACGCTTCGCATCGTGGCGCGAGGAGAGCGGCTATCCCCCCTTCAGCCTCGGCACGGCGAGCACGTCGCCGCCGCTCGAAACGCCCGATCAGCAGATGTGGGCGAACCCGCAGGCCGAGAGCGCCGCGCCCGATTCGGAGCCGGCACCGGTCGCGACGATCGCCCCGGCCCCCGCCGCGCCGCCCTAGCGCCGCCGGGTATCAGCCGGTCGCGACCCGCCGCGCCGCGTAGACCGCGGTTAGCCAGTGGCGATAGCGCGGCAGCGTGCCGCGCACCGCGCCGTCGTAGAGGTCGACTAAGCGCGACGAAATGGGGCCGCGTTCGCCGTCGCCGATCGGCCGATGATCGAGCGAGCTGATCCACTGGATGCCGGCCGCGCTGCCGGTGATGAACAGCTCGTCGGCGACCATCAGCTCGCTGCGATCGATCGCGCGCTCGACGACGGTCAGCCCGAGCTCTTCCCGGGCCAGCGTCATGATCGCGCGGCGCGTCACCCCCTCGAGGATATTCTGCGAGGGATCGGGCGTATAGAGCACGCCGCGCCGCACCATGAAGATGTTCTCGGCCGAACCCTCGCTGACGTGTCCGTCGGCCGTCAGCATGATCGCTTCGTCGAAGCCGTTGAGCACGGCTTCGCTCTTCGCCAGCGCGCTGTTGACGTAGATGCCGGTAATTTTCCCGCGCGCCGGCGCCATCGTGTCGTCGATGCGCCGCCACGAGCTCACGCCGGCGCGTAATCCGCGGTCGCTTTCGAAATAGCGCTCGAAGGGGATTGCGACCAGGCCGAAGGCATCGCGCACGCCGTGCAGCCGGACGCCGATATCCTCGTTGGCCTTGTACGCGAACGGGCGCAGGTAGACGTCGGTTCGGAAACCGTTGCGCACGCACAGCTCGACGCTCAGCTCGCACAATTCCGCCGTCGTGTGCGGGAGCGCCATCATCAGGATGCGCGCGGACTCGGCCAGCCGCGCGTAGTGGGCACCGACTTCGAGCAGGTAGAGTTCCTCCTCGCGCGCGCTCCAAAACCCGCGCACACCTTCGAAGCAGCCGGTACCATACTGCAGTCCGTGCGTGAGCAGACCGACTTTCGCGTCGTCGTAGCGCGAGAAGCGTCCGTCGTGGTAGACGGTCAGGTCAGCGAGCTGCATGGATTGGCGGTCCTCCGGTTGTACCAAGCGACGTGCGCGAGGTGCTGACGACGTTCCTCCGGCTCGGTTGCACGTCGTTCGGCGGTCCGATTGCTCACTTGCAGTATTTTCGGCGCACGCTGGTCGCCGAACGCGGCTGGCTCGACGACGCCGCGTACGCGCGCATCGTCGCGTTCTGCTCGATTCTGCCCGGGCCCACATCGAGTCAGGTCGGGATGCTGATCGGGTTCTCACGGGCCGGGCCCGCCGGGGCGTTTCTGGCTTGGTTCGGGTTCACCGCGCCGTCCGCGGTCCTGATGGCCTGCATCGCCGCGGGGCTGGCCGCCCTCGGCGGGACCGACCCGCCATGGTTCGCGGGCCTGCTCGCCGGGCTGTTCTCGGCGGCGGCGGCGGTCGTTGCGAGCGCGGTAATCGGGCTCGCCCGTTCGCTCTGTACCGACGTCACGACGGCGGGCATCGCGGTCGGGAGCGGCCTTCTCACCCTCGCGCTGCAGCCGCTGCCGGGATTCCAATGGCTGCCGATCGCAGCCGGCGCGCTGGCCGGGGCCCTGGTGATCCGGCGCGCGTCGACGCCGGCCGAACCGCAGCAGCTCGCGTTGCGCATCGCGCCGCCGTTCGCGGTCGCGAGCGGGATCGTTGCCTGCGCGCTGCTCGGGATCACCCTGCTGCCGCGCTCCGCGATGACCGAACTGCTGGGCACCCTCGTGCGCGCCGGCGCGTTGGTCTTCGGCGGCGGACACGTCGTGCTGCCGCTGCTGCAGACCCTCGTTCGCGACCGGCTGATCGACGAGCGGATGTTCTTCGCCGGGTACGGCGCCGCACAGGCCATGCCGGGGCCGCTGTTCAGTTTCGCGTCGTTCGTCGGCTATACCAACAGCTCGCCGCTGCACGCCGCGTTCGGCGCGCTGGTCGCGACGGTCCTGATCTTCGCACCGTCGTTCGCCTTGATCTTCGCACTCGCGCCGATCTGGAATCGTCTCGCTGCCGCACCGCACGCCGGGCCGGCACTGCGCGGCGCGAACGCGAGCGTCGTCGGGCTGCTGGGCGCCGTGTTCGTCAACCCGATCCTGCCGTCACTGGGGACCTCGTGGCTGCGCGTGCTGATCGCGCTCGCCGCGTTCGGGTTGATCGCCGGCCTGCGCGTCGCGCCCTGGATCGTCGTGCTCGGCGCCGCGGCGCTGGGTGCCGTCCTGCACGCATAACCGCTCGCCCGGCGGGGACGCGCACGCCTCCGGCGGAACGTGCGCTCGGCGATGGACTGGGCGTGGATGGAAGGCTCGCGCGCCTTCGACCTGGGGTGGGGTCTGGGCACCGGTGCGCTCTGTCTCGCGCTCGCCGTACCGATGCTGTGGTGGCAGTTGCCCGCGCAGCGCCGCTCGTTCTTCGGGTCCGCCGTCGATCCGAAGCAGCGGCTGCAGCTCGGCTACGGGATCTTCGCCATGGCGATGGCCTGGACGAACGTCGGCTGTCGCGCGATTCCGCACGGCGATCTCGCGTTCGTTCATCCGACGTTCTTCGTTACGACGGCGGCGCTGGTCACGGGTCTAGGCCCGCGCGTGGTGTGGATGCTCGCGCACGCGCCGGACCGCGCGCCGCTGGCCCGCGTCGCATAAGACTGCTTCGGACTTCGGGGGAATGCACGTGAAACGGATCGTCGTCGCGGGCTTGCTGGCCGTGGCCGTCGGGGGCCCAGGCGTGCTTGCGGCGCCGGGCATCATGACGCTCCCGACCGGCTGGCGCATTCGCGGTCCCGAAGGTCCGGTCGCGGTAGTCGGCACCCTGCCCGAGGGAATCGTCATCTCGCGCGACGGCCTGCGGGTCATCGAACTCGAGGCCGGCCATCGCAAGCCCGCGCTGCGCGTCCTCGACGCCGCGACGCTGCGCGAGATTCGCAGCGTGCCCTTGAGCGGCGCCTTCGGCGTTCCGCTGCGCGACCCCGACGGCGACGGCGTTTGGGTCAGCATCGCGGGCACGTTTCAAGAGCAGATCGCGCACATCGACACCGATACCGGCAAGGTCGACCACGACGTCTCGCTGCCGCAGCCTTTCTTCCCGGTCGCGCTCGCCCGCAGCCGCCGCGGTCTGCTGGCCGTCGCCGGCGATCTGGGAAATCGGGTCCTGCTCGTCGGCCAAAACGACGAGGTCCTTCGAAGCTTCACCGTCGGCAGCCACCCGAGCGCCCTCGAGTTTTCACCCGACGGATTTTTTCTCTTCGTCGCGGAACGCGGAGCCTCGTTCGTCGACGTCGCGTACTTGACATACAATACCGTCATAACCGGGGACGGCACGCAGCCGCTCTCACCTGTCGGCGTCGCGCGGATCCCGGTCGGTCTGCACCCCGACGCACTCGCGGCGAACGAGCGTGACCTCTTCGTCGCGGACAGCGACGACGACGACGTCGCCGTCGTCGACATCGGTTCGCACCAGGTCGTGGCGCGCGTGCAGATTCCCTTTGCGCGCACCGATGCTGTCGGCACGTCGCCGAACGCACTGGCGCTCGACGGTGACCGGCTCTACGTCTCGTGCGGTGCGGCGAACGCGATTGCGGTCTTTCGTGTCGGCCGGGGCGACTTGACCCCGTTGGGCGCGATCCCCACCGGCTGGTATCCGACCGCGGTGGCTGTCGACCGCGCCCACGGCGTCTTGTACATTGCCGACGGCAAAGGTGAGTCGAGCCATGCCAATCCGCGCTTTCGCCCCGGCAGCGACACCGACTACATCGCCGACAACCTGGCTGGCTCAATACGCCGCATCGCGATCCCGGACGACCGTGCGCTGCGCGCCGGCCTTGCCGACGTGCTCGATCTCGCCCAGCACGAAGCAGTGCCGGCGAATCCGGTGGTGCGTGAGGACGGGCCGATCCGGCACGTCATCTACGTGATCAAGGAGAACCGCTCGTACGACGAAGTGCTGGGGGATATCGGCGCCGCCGACGGGGACCCGTCGCTGGTCCTCTTCGGCGAGCACGTGACCCCGAATCAGCACGCGATCGCGCAGCGCTTCGGCGTCTTCGACCGCTTTTTTGAGAACGCGCACGTGAGCGCCGACGGTCACAGCTGGTCGACGGCGGCGTTCGCCAACGATTATCTTGAGAAGATGTGGCCGCAGAACTACGCCTCGCGGCGGCCGTTCTACGACTTCGAAGACGCGGCCGAAGCAGCGGTGCCGCACGGCGGGTACCTGTGGGACGACGCCGCCGGGCACGGCGTTTCGCTGCGCAACTACGGCGAGTTCGTCACCGCGGGTCCGAGCGCGCCGACTCCGGTCTCGGTCTCCAGCGACGTGCTGCGGCCGCGCACCGACCGCAACTACGCCACCTTCGACATGGCGGTCCCCGACGTCGACCGCTTCGCCGAGTGGAAGCGCGAGTTCGACGCCTACGAAACGACGCACACGCTGCCGCAGCTCGAGATCGTGCGGTTCCCGCGCGACCATACGGCCGGCACGCGCCCCGGCAGCGATACACCGGCCGCGATGGTCGCCGACAACGATCTCGCGGTCGGAAAACTCGTCGAAGCCGTATCGCACTCGAGCGACTGGGCGAGCACGGCGATCTTCGTTATCGAGGACGACGCCCAGAACGGCGCCGATCACGTCGACGAACAGCGCGCGCCCTTCTACCTGGCGTCGCCGTACGCACGTGGGGGCGTCGTGCACGCGGCCTACACGCAAGCCTCAGTGCTGCGCACGATGGAGATCCTGCTCGGCTTACCGCCGATGTCGGCGTACGACGCGGGAGCGCGTCCGCTGAGCGCGGCGTTCCGCACGACGCCCGACCTGCGGCCGTTCGATGCGCGGGCGGCCGGGGTCGACGTCCACGCCAAGAATACGCGCACCGCCTACCGGGCGGCCGAGAGCGCGCGGCTCGATTTCGATGATGCCGACCGGGTCGACGACGGCGTCCTCAACGACATCGTCTGGCACAGCGTCAAGGGTGTCCGTGCAACGCCGCCGCCGTTCGGAGCGTTCCGGTAGACGATGGAAGCCCACGCTCTCGCCATCGGCACGACGACCTTCCTCGCCAGCGCCGTCGAGATGATCGAAGCGCTGACGATCGTGCTGGCGGTCGGCGTGACGCGCGGTTGGGGCCGCGCGCTGGGTGCGGCGGTGTGCGCGGTCGCCGTCCTCGCGATCGCCGTCGCGGTTGCTGGTCCGCGGCTGCCGGCGCTGGCCGAGAACCACTGGGTGAAGCTGGTCGTCGGCTTGGTGGCGCTGTACGTCGGCTACCGCTGGCTGCGCAAAGCCGTGCTGCGCGCGGCGGGGCGCATGGCGCTGCGGAACGAGGCCGTCGCCTACGCCCGCGGCCTCGCGCGGGTCGAGAAAGAAAGCGCCGGTGAGGCCTTCGCCACCGCTTTTACCGGCGTCTTGACCGAGGGCATCGAGGTCGTCGCCATCGTGCTCGCGCTCGGCAGCGGAACCGCCGCCACGCTCGGCGCAGCCGCGGCGGGAGCGTTGGCGGCGCTGGTCGTCGTGGTGGTCGTCGGCGTGGCCGTCCACCGGCCGCTCGAACGCGTCCCCGAAAACACGATGAAGTACGTGGTCGGCGTGATGCTCACGGCGTTCGGCGTGTTCTGGGTCGGCGAGGGGCTGGAATTCAGCTGGCCCGCCAGCGAGATCGCGCTGTTCTACCTGGCCGGCTGCGTGCTGCTGGTCGCACTCGCGTCGACGGCGGCACTGCGCAGCGCTCCCGCCACCCGCTAGTCTGAGTCCCTCGCGCCGCTTGCGCGGCGCGAGGGTTCGCGAACTAGAGCTTGTACGCGCTCTTGAGGTCGGTCATCGCCTGCGTCAGCACGGCGTGGTAGTTGCCGTCCGCCGGCCCGCCGTACTTGGCATCGATGTCGTTCATGACTTGCACGTGGATCGGGTGCGTCACCAAGTTGTCGAGCATGTATTCGACGTCGAAGCGGCCCATCGGCGTAATGCCGGCGGTGTACAGCGCGGCCGAGAGCGCCTTGCCGTTCGTCGGGTCGGGGACGGGCGTCGACGGCAGCGGCACCTTCGCAGCGGTCACGAGCCGCAGCGAGTCGGCGATGACGAAGTTGAAGACGGTCAGGAACGAGCTCACGTTGTCGGCGCCGAACTGCGCGGTCAAGCTCTTCACCTCGGCCGGCGCGAGCGGTCCGGCCAGCGTGCCGACCAGTTTGGCGGAGTCGAAGTTGGCGGGTCCGCCGCCGGCGACGATCAGCGAGAGCGTCAACGGCAGGTTGGGAGTTCCGGTGTAGACGGGGGCGGCGCTGAAGCGCGCGGTGTCGGCCGCTCCGGCGGGCATCGTCGCCGTCACCAGAACTCCGGCCAGCGCCGCGAGCGCGGCGATGCGGAAACGAAGCATTGCAAATGTCCTTTTGCGAAAGCGTGAGAGAAGCTGACGGCCATTCCGCCGCCGCAAAAGAGACGCGCGCCAGCCTGCTCCGGATTGCGCCCCGCTGCAATTCCCGGTCGGCGCGGGTGCGGAAGAGTTCGCTGGATGCCGATTGGAATATTCGTACGCGCGGCGGGCATGGGGCAGGCCACCGGCCGCCGCCTTCGTAAACTTCACGTAAACGAGGCGAGACCGCGCCCCCGAGATTAGGGGCGCAGAGGGGAGAAACGACTCTTGGCAACCATTCTCGACCGGTCGCATTCTGTTGGCGGACCGGGGTTCAACCGCTGGCTGGTCCCGCCCGCGGCCCTGTGCATTCATCTCTGCATCGGCCAGGTCTACGCGTTCAGCGTCTTCAACAAGCCTTTGGCCCAACTGCTCTGCGCGGCTCAGGCCGCGTGCCCTCCCGCTGCCGCGAAGGTCATCTCGACGACGCCCGGGGACTGGACCATCCCGAGCCTCACCTGGATCTTCAGCCTCGCGATCGTGTTCCTCGGACTCTCGGCGGCCGTCTTCGGCCGCTGGGTCGAAGCGGCCGGGCCGCGCGCGGCGATGTTCGCCTCCGCGTCGCTGTTCTGCGGCGGACTGCTGGTCGGGGGCCTGGGAGTCAGCCTGCACGTGCTGCCACTGGTCTTCCTCGGGTACGGCGTCATCGGCGGCTGCGGCTTGGGGATCGGCTACATCTCGCCGGTGTCGACGCTGATCAAGTGGTTCCCCGACCGTCCGGGTCTCGCGACCGGGACCGCCATCATGGGCTTCGGCGGCGGCGCGCTGATCGGCGCCCCGCTCGCCGTCAACCTGATGAAGTACTACTCGTCGCCGACCTCTAACGGCGTCGCCCCGACGATGTGGACGATGGCCGTCATCTACTTCATCTTCATGCTGGTCGGCGTGTTTCTGGTGCGCGTTCCGGCGCCGGGCTGGAAGCCGGCCGGCTTCGTCGCCTCAGCGGCGCAGGCACTGGTTACGACGCGCAACGTGCTCGTCGGCGAGGCGATCAAGACGCCGCAGTTCTGGCTGCTCTGGGCCGTGCTGTTCCTGAACGTCACGGCCGGGATCGGGATCCTGCAGCAGGCATCCTTGATGGTCCAGGACATGTTCGGCGTCGCGGTTGCGGCGGCGACAGGGTTCGTCGGCCTGCTCAGCCTGTTCAATATGGGAGGCCGCATCTTCTGGGCCTCGTTGTCGGACTTCTTGGGCCGCAAACGGACCTACATGATCTTCTTCGGGCTGGGCGCGATTCTCTACGCGCTGATCCCGTGGACGAAGAACATCGGCAGCCTCGGACTCTTCGTCGCCATCTGCTGCATCATCCTGACGATGTACGGCGGCGGCTTCGCAACCATCCCGGCCTATCTGCGCGACATGTTCGGAACCGCGCAGGTCGGCGCCATCCACGGCGTGCTGCTTACCGCGTGGTCGTGCGCGGGCGTCGCGGGTCCGGTACTCGTCAACTATATCCGGCAGCATCAGATCGACAACGGGGTGCCGAAAGCCGACGCGTACTCGGTCACGATGTACATCATGGTCGCCCTGCTCGTCGTCGGTTTCATCTGCAACTACCTGGTGAAGCCGGTCGCCGACAAGTACTACGCGACCAACCTGCAAGAAGCGACGGTATAGGAGCGCGAGCACGACATGACGACAGACACGACATCGACGTCCG
>Ga0182024_10001889_pt1 | contig 52876 bp, 40 predicted proteins | sample P32metaG_FD_120480 | JGI IMG/M metagenome (GOLD analysis project Ga0182024, IMG submission 120480) | Permafrost microbial communities from Stordalen Mire, Sweden - P3-2 metaG (Illumina Assembly) | ecosystem: Environmental > Terrestrial > Soil > Wetlands > Permafrost | place: Sweden: Stordalen... | reverse complement strand
GCTGCCTTCCTCAGCGCCAGTTCCAGTTGCCGGGCAGCTTCGTTTGCTAGCGCAGCTTCCAGTGCTGAGCGATCGGAAAAGTAACGGTAGATTGCATTGGGCGCGAGGTCGAGGGAGGCCGCGAGATTCCGCAACGACAAGTCGCGGATACCCCCGTGCGCCAGATCCTTCACCGCGGCCGAAAGGATGGTCTGGCGGTCTGTTTTCGACGGATAAGGCATAAGAAATACTGTACACCTTGACACCTATAACCGGGAAGGTGTACAGTGCACACATTGAAGATGAACAGTGCTCACCTTAGGAGAAATGCGATGGCGAACAGCAAAGATGTGGTGGTCACCGGGGTCTCCACCGGAATTGGTTTGGGAACCACAAAGGTGCTTGTTTCAAAGGGATTTCGCGTGTTCGGTTCTGTACGCAAGCAAGATGACGCCGATCGTTTGCAAAGAGAGTTCGGTAACGGCTTCGTGCCTCTTATGATGGACGTTACGGACGCCGACGCTGTACATCAAGCTGCCCAGAAGGTCGGCTCCATGATAGGCGACAGGAATCTGGTTGGCCTGGTGAACAATGCAGGAATTGTAGTGAGTGGGCCACTGCTTTATCTGAGGCCCAGCGAGTACCGGCGGCAGTTGGATGTCAACATGATCTCCCCGCTTGTCGTAATCCAAGCCTTCGCTCCTCTTTTGGGAACGGATAAGAAGAGGCAGGGTCCCACCGGCCGCATCGTCAACATCAGCTCTACCGGCGCAAGAGTTGCTATCCCGCTTCTCGGTGCTTATAGCTCCTCCAAATCTGGACTTGAAGGAATGTCGGACGCCCTGCGGCGAGAACTGATGTTATTTGGCATCGACGTCGTGATCATTGAACCGGGCACCGTGAACACGGCGATGTACGACAAGGGCGAAAAAGAAGATCTGAGTGAGTTTAAGGAGACCGAGTATTGGGGGGCGGTGCAGAACTTCCAGAAGTTCATCGTCGCCGAAGCACGTAATAACGGCTTATCCCCTGAGCGTCTGGGCGAAGCCGTCCACGTGGCACTCAGCACGGCGAAACCGAAGGCACGCTACCCGGTCGTTCCGCAACGTTTCAAGAACTGGACTCTGCCCAGACTTCTTCCTGTGAGGATGCTCGACGCCCAGCTCGCAAAGCTGCTCGGACTCACAAAGCCGTAGCCAGTTTCGAACCGCGGGTTCTCACATCTCATGACAAAGGGAACCAATGACAAAAACAGTGTTTCGTCAGCAACGGATCGCTACCGAGAAGCCGTTGCTGAAAGCGTCCCACAGCATCCTGAATAAAGGCACGTTCGAGAATCCTTCCTCTCAGGGGCGAGAGGCACTCGACCCAGAGATCGGGTGTTACTTGCTGATCGGTTGAATAACCTCGGAGAGATTGCCCCAGGGATTGGCGAAGAAGGCGAATCGACGGCCGATCTCGGCTAATCGCGTGGTTCGCTGACGATGGTCACGCCGCGCGGTCGGCTGTTGTCCGTGGGAAGCGAAAAACGGGGTTACGGACGGGTGGTTGGCTACACGGAACAATAGCCAACCTATGACCTTTGACCTCGCACGCCGCTACGCTGCGAGTCGGATGAGTTCGAGCCTAAAAGGCAGCACTAAACAATTCTGGCCTTGTTCGTGGTTCTTGAGCAGCCGAATATTGAGGAAAGAAATCAGTTCTCCCTTATCCGTTTCCGGCGAGCCTGTGCCGAAAAACTCGTTCAATTTCTCCGCCGCGGCCCGCTCGCCTTGCGTGAATGTATGCGTGTAAATCTCTGTCACGCTTCCCGTGCTGTGGCCGATGCGTTGCTTACGAATCTGTTGCGGGATTCCCAAGGAATCCGTCACAGTTACGGTGCCGGTTACTCGTCCCGAGAAAGCTCGCTTCGTCACGCTATAAATGCTACGCGTGCCATCGATTTACAAGCGCGCGGCACAAACCTTCGACCTCTTCCGGGCTCCCAAGATGAAGGATGTGCTCGAAAAAGCCCCGGACGATCCGATCGTTGATCTATATGTGTTTTCAGTTGCGAATCCGCTGGCGTCCGTCGGTAAAGAGCGCTCCGAAGCGGTGGACTTTGTCATGCCGAAACATCTGGCGCAGCAGTTTGCCAATTCCGAGATCACCAACCAGCAACTGATTGACAAGAGCCAAGTGCTCGTTAATGGCGTGAGAATAGCCCTCAATCTACAGCTGGTCGAATGAGCAAATGAGCGATGCGAAGCCAAGACGAAGCTCTGAGTCTCGCATCTTCTACAAAGACAACATCGCTTCGCTTATCTAAGCCATCGTCAGAGTTCCTTGGCTGCCGTGCCCCGGCACCGTGACTGAAAGATGGCTCGACGCTCGCGCAGGCATCGTCCCTGCGCCCCAATTCAAGCCACTGCCCAAAAAGGCCTTGTGGTAGGGATTAGATCCGCGAAATGAATGGGCTCCGCAAGGGGAGAGCCGTGGCGCAAAATTCATATGGTTTTGGTCAGATACTTTGCCCACTTCGAGAAGTGAAAACGCACCCAATCGCCAAAACCGAAAATAGAACTCTCAAACGACGGAAGAGATAGGCCCGCAACCTCGACGCTCCGCAACATCCGGGCTACGTTCTCGACGGTGCTGCAATCTGGCGTAGAACGTGGCTTCCTGACGAAAAATCCCGCTCACAGTATCCGCATTCGCGAAGTGGATACCAAAAAAGAGCGGCGGTTTTATCCATCGGCGGAGATGCGGGGGTTGCTTGCAGTGCTGCCTGAGCCGTGCCGTTCGGTGGTCTCGGTCGCAGTTCTGACCGGAATGAGGATCGGCGAGATCCTTGCTCTGCGCTGGAAACGGATCGACTTTGCGCGGTACGATCGAAGTGGCGGAAAACTACTCGTGCGGGTATTCGTCACACCGAAGACCAAAAGCAGTTGTCGGGTGATTCCAATGAGCTCCGCACTCGCTGGCGTTCTCAAGAAACATCGAGGGGAAGACGGCGAATGTTCGCCGGAGGCCTTGGTGTTTCGTACATCCAAGGGAACGCCACTCAATGCTAAGAACCTGTACAACCGAGAACTGGCGCCGGCGTGCGACCAGATCGAGCAGCCGCGGGTATCGTGGCACTCGTTCCGGCACACGCACGCGACGCTTCTCGGCGACACCGGCGGATCTCTGAAGACAGCCCAGGCATTGCTGGGACATTCGGATTTGGAGACCACGCTGAACACTTACACACACGCTGTCCCTGACTCGCAGAGGATCGCAGTAGAGCGAGTGGCAGGGGTTTTGTTCTCAGATGTTCTCAACTCCGCTGCTGAAGAAATTCCCAGCGGACCTGTAAATTGATGGTGATTCTAGGTTTATGTGGAAGAAGTGGTGCGCCGCGTAGGAATCGAACCTACAACCTATGGATTAAGAGTCCATTGCTCTGCCAATTGAGCTAGCGGCGCACGGAAAATCAGAATAGCAGCGCCCCGGCCCGGGCGCAAACGGCCACCAATTTTGCACGGATGCGGCCCACCGCAACTGGCAAGACCTACCGAAGCAAAAGCAGATCGTTAAGAACGAGAGCCGACACACCAAACAACCGGTTGAAACTCACCTGTCGTGGTATCGAAAACGGGGCACGCCTGCGATGTTTAAATTTTACACAGGCTGCTTGACTTTGTCGAACCGGCGGGCGAAATAACTCTGTCCTGCCGGGCCTGCGCCTGATTCTAAGCCTTTCCCGCTAGGAGGTTTACGAGCGAAGGACGGCTACTAGTTCATGCGCTACTTCGCGGGCCCGTGGCAGATCGTTGGGCTCGAACGAGATAGCAGCTACGCGAGGGTGGCCGCCGCCGCCGAATTTTTCAGCTAGCGAGGCGAGATTCTTGTCAGCGGTCGCTTGATTCCATGGGTTGGTGCCGAGAGAGACCTTGGCACGGACCTTGGAGGCACTGACACTAATTGAATAGACGCACTCCGGGTGCAGCAAATAAGGGATGAACTTGTTGTAGCCCTCGAGGTCCAGATCGCCGACGTCGAAGAAAATTACGTTGTCGCGGGCTTCGCCGCGCTCGCGGAGAATCTCGATGGAGCGGCGGTGGCGTTCCAGCAGAGGCTGGAGATGCTTGGCGATTAGAGGCAGCTTGACCACTTCAGCTAGCGGCTTGTAGGCCAGCTCGGGAATGATGCGCGCGGGTACGTTATCCTCTGGGGCTGCTTCGATCACTAAAGCCAGCTGCGTGGCGGGTTGGGAGATTTCGACGGCGGATTCTGGGGTTGGGTATTGCGCGCCGTCGATGATGTCGCCCCAGCGAATTAGATCTTCGAGAGGTGTGGTGTCGAAGCCGAATTTGTCTCGCGCTACAGTGGCGATCAGTTTCGTGCAGGATCTGTATTCTGGCTCGTAGAACATGTGGGGACCGGGATGTTTGCGAAAGTGCTCGGCATCCTGGGGAGTCAGGAACGCGCTCTGGTGATGGTCGAACCACCAGGTCACTTTTGGTGAGTTCGAATATTTGAAGTCCACGATGGCGTTTTCGTCGCCGTCGAAAAGACCGTCTTGCCACGGCGGCACGGCACGATGGGTCATGCCGCTGAAAGCGAACTGAGCATCCTTGGCGAAGCGCTCGCGGTAAAAGCGATAGAAGAGCGCGGCGGAGGCCGTGCCGTCGAAGCAACGATCGTGGAAGCAGAGCCGTACGCGAGTCATGACGAAGCTGTGGGCGCCTTTCTGTCGCAGACGAGCGGCAAAATACCAACAACAAAGCCTTTAACGATGGGGTCCGAGTGCCGGAAAGTCAAGTCTAAAGGGCGGGACGGACGGTTGAAACCGCAAAGAAAAGCCGCGCGGTCCATTGCGCGGCTTTCACTTCGCGTAGCTATACAGAATCTACTTGTTGGCCATATTTGCGGCGATTGGACCGATGATCGGAAGCATATATTTCTCGTGTTGGTACGCCTTGTACATCATGAATATCCAGAGAACGAAGACCAACAGGGCCAACAATGGATAAATCGCTAATGCGAGAAAGCCCATGGACATGAAGTGGAGCATGGTGAATAGAACGCCGATCACCAGATAGACCGCAAACAGACCAATCGAAAGCCCAATGGACTGGGCGGCGTGGAAACGTACGAACGGGCGCTTGTCGATTAGGAAAAAAATGAGTCCGGTAATCCAGCCGAGAATGTAACAAAGCAATCCAGCAACATTCTCATCCAATCCCGCGGTGGGGGAGGCCGCCACGGTCCCAGCCGGTACCGCCGCCGCACCTTGCGCAGCGCCGCACTTCGGGCAAAACGTTGCTCCGCTTACTTCTGCACCGCACGCGCTACAAAAAGCCATTAGACCGTCTCCTTTGGGGTATGGGGAATGGTGCGGAGCGTAACAAAGCAGCTGTAGAACTGCAATCCTTTTCATTTTTCGAACTGGGCCGGGCAGATCGCGCAAAACCTATGCCTTGGGCGGCTTCTGGCAGGTAGAATCCGCGCTACATGTCGGACACACAGACTGCCTCAGACACATCTTCTCTGCCCCTTGGGCGGCTAGGGTGGCCGCGCGACGTTACCATGGCGGAACGCAGGTCGCTGGTGGCCGGCGGGCTCGGCTGGATGCTCGACGCCATGGACGTCATGCTGTACTCGCTGGTCCTGGCGTACTTGATCCGCGAATTCTCGATGGACACGCGCACGGCAGGGTTCCTGAATTCCCTTACGCTGCTAGCTTCCGCGATCGGTGGATTTCTGTTCGGAGTCCTGGCCGATCGCTATGGGCGGACACCAGCGCTTATGGCGTCAATCCTGGTTTACTCCGCGGCAAGCGCCGCGTGCGGATTGTCGCACTCCGTTCCACAGCTTGCGGCTTGTCGATTTTTGCTGGGGCTTGGGATGGGCGGCGAATGGACCGCCGGCGCAGCTCTGATCGCGGAGACATGGCGCGCCGAACACCGCGGGAAGGCTTTAGGCTTGATGCAGTCTTCCTACGCAATCGGCGAAGCCATCGCCGCACTGGTCGTATTATGGGTGCTACCTCATTTTGGCTGGCGCGCGGTATTTTTTGTCGGTGTGCTGCCGGCTTTGCTAGTGCTGTGGATCCGCACCGGCGTGCCGGAACCCGCGATTTGGACGAAGCGTGTGACTTCTTCCGGCCTTGCATCGAAGAGAGGGCTTCTCTCGAGAGACGTCTTAAAGACCGGAGCGCTCGCCACGGCGATGAACGCATTCAGTCTGTTTGGATACTGGGGCCTGTTCACGTGGATACCGGCTTATCTGTCGCTGCCAGTGGCACAAGGAGGACGCGGCATCGGACTGGTGAAGACGACCGGGTTCTTCCTGGTCCTTTGCGCAGGAAAATGGCTGGGCTATGCAACCTTTGGTTTTTTCTCTGACGCTTTCGGCCGACGGAGACCGTACTTTACATACTTATTTATCGCAGCCTTATCAGCGCCAATCTATGGAGTGACGCGCAGCGCGGGTTGGCTTCTGGCGCTCGGCCCGATAGTGGCTTTTTTTGGCACCGGCTCTTTTTCCGGGTACGCTTCGCTCGCCAGCGAAATCTTTCCCAGCGAGATTCGTGCGGCGGCGATGGGACTCAGCTACAATATTGGGAGAGTGTTTTCTGCGATCGCACCCTTTGCGGTGGGCGCGTTGGCAATCAAGTATGGAATCGGACCGGCATTTTTCCTGCAGGCCGCGGCATTTTTAGTGGCGGCGGTACTATCCCTGACATTGCCGGAAACTCGTGGACAGGAACTCGTCTAGCTTAGCTAAGCCACCGCGCTGCGTGTCTGGTCTATTTCATCGGTAGCATGCACGGTGAAATTCACCGCAAAATACGGCGCTAACGCCAGCGTCCTCTGGAAATCCGCGTTGTCGGCGTAGGGCGTTTCGGCACCCGTCGGGCAAGGATGCTTATCGATAGCGGGTTCCTCCGGAATGGATAAGGCGCCAGAGATACGCCATTTTCGCCAAGCGGACGCAATTTCCAGCGAACGACATCGCGAGGGGACGCTGTCAATCGTGCCCTCTTGAAGAAAGTTGATGCAGAAATAAAGCGAAAGGCGGTCCAGAGCTTCCAGTACGCCGGCGTTCCTTTCAAGGGAGCGGTCTTCTGCCAGGCTCTTGGTCGCCGGATTCGTGCGGAGATCAACCTTCAAGCATAATTGCTGCAGCTTCAAATGATGCAGGAATTCATTATGCCCATGACGCTCACTGCAAGCCAGTGCGCCGTCGACAGAAATGGGCTGGAGATTGCCCCTCAAAAATCGGTATATTGTAACTAGGCTGCGGGCGTGGCGGAACTGGCAGACGCGCAAGACTTAGGATCTTGTGGCCGAAAGGTTGTGGGGGTTCAAATCCCTCCGCCCGCACCATCCTTCCCAAGGGCCAGAACAGCTCCGACGCGGCCCTCCAGCCCTTTTTCGAATCGAAAGCGCTCGAGCGACAGGGAGCAGGAGGACGTCGTGGATGTCGTCGCAACGCAAGGGGCTCAACCAATAAGCGAGTTCGTCGATTATCAGGTCGATCTTTCTAGTTACAAACACTGGCGCATTTCTTTTGATCCTCCGGTCGCCACACTGACAATGGACGTGGCCGAAGATGGCGGACTGCGGCCTGGGTACAAGCTCAAATTGAATTCCTACGATTTGGGCGTCGACATTGAGCTGCATGATGCCTTGCAGCGAATTCGGTTTGAGCATCCTGAAATCCGTTCAGTGGTTATAACCAGCGCTAAGAATCGCGTTTTCTGCTCTGGCGCGAATATTTACATGCTGGGCCTTTCGTCTCATGCGTGGAAAGTGAATTTCTGCAAATTCACGAACGAAACGCGGAATGGCATCGAAGACTCGAGCGCGCATTCCGGACTCAAATTTATTGCTGCACTCAACGGAACGACCGCCGGTGGCGGTTATGAGTTAGCGCTGGCCTGCGACGAAGTGATTCTGGTGGATGATCGCTCCTCCGCAGTCAGTTTGCCGGAACTCCCTCTGCTGGGCGTTTTACCCGGCACCGGCGGCCTGACCCGCGTTACCGATAAGCGCAAAGTTCGTCGAGACCACGCTGATATTTTTTGTACTAATCCCGACGGCGTTCGTGGGCAGCGCGCCAAAGACTGGCGGCTGGTCGACGAAGTGGTCAAGCCGCAGCAATTTGCCGCGCATATCAAGGCGCGAGCGCAATCACTCGCCGCGCAAAGCGATCGCCCGCTGGATGCGATGGGCGTAACGCTAACTAGGCTGAAAAAGACCGTCGACGACGCTGGCATTCACTACGAATATGTCGATGCCCAAGTAAATCGTGGCGCCCGCACGGTTACGCTCACGGTGCGCGCTCCTGAGTCTGCGGGGCCGGAGAACGTCGAAGCAGTTCTGGCCGCGGGCGCGAACTGGTGGCCGTTGCAAGTGGCGCGTGAATTGGATGATGCGATCCTGACGTTGCGGACGAACGAACTCGACCTTGGTCTTTGGCTGATCAAGACCACCGGAACCCCCGATGCGGTTCTCGCGATCGACGATTTGATTTTGGACCACCAGGACAATTGGTTTGTCCGCGAGGTTCTCGGCATGATTCGTCGCACTTTCGCGCGGCTCGACGTGACCTCTCGTTCTATGTACGCAATCGTGGAGCCCGGTTCCTGCTTCGCCGGGACTCTGATGGAATTAGCACTGGCCGCGGACCGAGTATTCATGCGTGATATGCAGGAAGGGCAACCCAGGGCGAGTGTGACGCTATCGAAAATGAATTTCGGCGCGCTGCCAATGCCGAATCGTCTTTCGCGGTTGGAGTCGCGATTCTATCAGGATGAAACGCAGATCGAATTCTTACGCGCGAAGATCGGCGCGCCCTTCTCCCCAGCTGAGGCCGTGGAAGCCGGGCTCGCTACCGTTGCGCCGGACGACCTGGATTGGGAAGACGAACTGCGCCAGGCCATCGAGTCTCGTGCAGCGCTCTCTCCGGACGGGCTCACAGGTCTTGAATCCAACTTGCGCTTTGGCGGCATCGAAACATTGGAAACGCGAATATTCGGCCGCCTTTCCGCTTGGCAAAATTGGATCTTCATCCGCCCCAATGCTGTCGGCGCAAACGGCGCGCTGAAGGTTTACGGCACCGGGGCGCCGGTAAAATTTAATTGGGAGAGAGTTTGAGATGGGCTGCCCAGCTCACGAACTCAAGCTAGGAGACTGGCGATGATCGACTATACAGAAAAAATTCCAAATAACGTCGATTTAGGCCGCGATCGTGTTCTTCAGCGCGCCCTGGAGCACTGGCAGCCGGCCTTCCTCGGCTGGTGGTCGGACATGGGACCGAACGAATCGAGCAACTATGAGGTTTATCTTCGAACGGCGACCAGCGTGGAGCCCGATGGGTGGGCGCAATTTGGTTATGTTCGCATGCCGGAATATCGCTGGGGAATTTTTCTGCAACCTCGCGACGAGACGCGGCAAGTCAGTTTTGGCCGGCACAAGGGGCAGGCGGCCTGGCAAGAGGTTCCCGGCGAATATCGCTCGATTTTGCGGCGCGTCATTGTGACGCAAGGGGACACCGAGCCCGCTTCCGTTGAACAACAAAAAGCGCTGGGCCTATCCTGCCCTTCGCTCTACGATCTGCGGAATATTTTCCAGGTGAACGTGGAAGAGGGGCGTCATTTATGGGCGATGGTTTATTTGCTCCATCGCTATTTCGGGCGCGACGGCCGCGAGGAAGCCGAATCCTTGCTGGCACGACGCTCCGGTGACACCGATAACCCTCGCATCCTCGGCGCCTTCAACGAACCCACGCCCGATTGGCTCGCGTTCTACATGTTCACCTTTTTCACCGATCGCGACGGCAAATTTCAACTCTGCGCGCTGGCCGAATCCGGGTTCGATCCGCTTTCCCGCACCTGCCGTTTCATGCTCACCGAAGAAGCCCATCACATGTTCGTAGGCGAAACCGGCATCAGTCGCATCGTCCAACGCACCTGCGACGTGATGAAGGAAAACCAAATCGACGATCCGTCCGATGTGCGTACCATGGGCGTTATCGATCTGCAAACTATCCAGCGTTATCTCAATTTTCACTACAGCGTGACCCTCGACCTCTACGGTTCCGATGTCTCCTCGAACGCGGCAAATTACTACACCAGTGGCCTCAAAGGACGCTTTCGCGAAACCAAGCTCAGCGACGATCATGTATTGAGCGAAGCGGACTATCCTGTCTGGGAGGTCGTGGGAAACAAAATTGTCGAAAAGCGAGTGCCGGCGCTCACCGCGCTGAACGAGCGTCTGCGTGACGATTACATTGGCGAGATCGAAGACGGCGTGGCCCGCTGGCAAAAGGTGATCGACACCGTAGGAATTCCCTTTCGGCTAACCTTGCCGCACAAGGGCTTCCATCGCGAGATCGGTAACTTCGCGGGCCACTTCATCAGTCCCACAGGCGAAGTGCTGACCGAACAAGCCTGGAAGCATCACGAATTCGAATGGCTGCCCAGCCCGAAAGACTATACCTACGTGCAATCGCTAATGAGCGGCCGCGTAACCGAACTAGGCAAATTCGCCAACTGGATCGCCCCCCCAATCCGCGGCATCAACGGCCAACCTTTGAATTTCCAGTACGTGCGCTTCAACTGACCGCCGCCGTCCTCGGGCAAATACCGTAGGGGCAAATGAAGGGGAGCGCTTTAGCGCGACCTGTCCGGCGAGCTGCGAATCACGGCTCATCCTGCGTTACAATCCGTGGGCAAGAAATCCATCGCTGTGCAAGGACCACTTTGCCGCAACCGATCATCGACATCCACGTCCACATCATCCCGCACCACATGATGAAGCCGGACGCTCTCGAACTCATAACCCGCGGCCGCACGGACTTCGACCAAGTCGAACGCTACTGCCACAACGCCAGGGATTTCCTCCGTTACCTCGATTCCATCGACGTCGAACGCGTCGGCCTGATCAATTACGTCGCCCCCGAAATCATCGGCTTCACCCCCACTGTGAACGACTGGATCGCCAACTACTGCAAGGCCGATCCGGATCGCCTGATCGCCTTCGGCGGCGTTCATCCCGGCAGCGTCCCCGACGCCGGTGCCGAGGTCGATCGCCTCGCCCAGCTCGGCATCCGGGCCATAAAGATTCACCCTTCGCACCAGGCTGTTTCGCCCAATGCCTACGTGTCCGGCAACCGCGAACTAGCCGCGATCTACGACCGCTCGCAATCCCATCGCATGCCCATTATGATCCACACCGGCACGTCCATCTTCCCCGGCGCCCGGAACATCCACGCTCAGCCGATCTTGTGCGACGAAATCGGCGTTGACTATCCCGACCTCGTCGTAATTCTAGCCCATGGCGGCCGCCCCCTATGGATGAACGAAGCCTTCTTCCTAGTCCGCCGCCACAAAAATATGTACATGGACGTCTCCAGCATCCCACCCCAAAAACTCCTCGAATATTTTCCCCGCATCGAAGACATCGCCGACAAGGTTCTCTGGGGCACCGACTGGCCTAGCCCCGGCGTCAACGAAATAAAAATCAACATCGAAAAATTTCAAGCCCTTCCCATCCGCGAAGAAGCAAAGCGCAAGATCCTGTACGACAACGCCGCTCGTCTGTTCCCGCATTTGTAGCGTCCGCCGACCGTGGCGGGCACATTTGAGTACGTGAAGTGGTGCGCGACAACCTTGTAGAGGCACCGCACTGCGGTGCCGCCCTGGCAGGTGTAAACGTGTGTAGCAAAGCCGCGGCTAAGCACATGCACATTGTGGACGTGCCAGCGAGGGCCGGCTCGCGAGGTCGCGCTAAAGCGCGCCCCTACATCCCATTTTCCTCTTCCTCCTTGATCAATTTCGCGGTATGAACTCTTGTACCCATGGGCCAAGAAATTATCGATCGGCGCAAATTCCAGGAGCATTGATGGGCCAAACCGTCTTAGACATCCTCAATCTCTATAATCCCGCCAACCCGCTTGAAAAGGCCTCAACGATTCCAGCACCTTGGTATCGCGATCGGCGCATCGAAGAACTCGAACGCTGCAGCGTCTTCGGCGCAACCTGGCAGGCAGTAGGGCGACTTGATCAAGTCCTTGAAAAGGGCCAATTCTTCACCGCCGACATCGTCGGCGAACCCATCGTCGTCGTGCGGGGTGACGATGAAAAACTCCGCGCGTTCTACAACGTCTGCCGGCACCACGCCGCCGCCGTAGTCCCCGAAGCCCAAGGCTGCGCCAAACAATTCCGCTGCCCCTACCACGGCTGGACCTACGGCATCGACGGCGCACTGAAAGGTATGGTCGAATTCGACGGCGTGCGCAATTTCGACCGCGCCGATAACGGCCTCGTTCCAATCCGCGTAGATGTCTGGGAAAACTTCATCTTCGTAGATCTCGACGGCCAAACACCCTCGCTGCAAAAATTTCTGGGCTCCGTCCCCGATCTAGTAGCTCCGCTCGAGCTAACGAAAAAACTGCGCTACTTCGACCGCCGCATCTACCCGCTCGACTGCAACTGGAAGGTCTACGTAGACAACTATCTCGACGGCGGCTACCACGTCCCGCACGCCCACAAAGGCTTGAGCAGCGTCATCGAATACACCAAATACACCATCGAAAATTTCGAACGCGCCAGCCTGCAATCCAGCCCGCTCTCGTCCGACGCCAACACTACGGCAGGAGTAGCCGCCACCCGTCAAGGCCGCGCCTTCTACCTGTGGATTTACCCCAATTTCATGATCAACGCCTACGAAGGCGTGATGGACACCAACGTAGTCGTGCCGCTGGGCACCGACAAGTGCGCAGTCGTCTTCGACTATTATTTTGCCGACACCAGCCCCGCCGCCGAAGCCCACAATCGCGAGAGCATTGCCGTAAGCGAAAGAGTCCAAGACGAAGATATGTCCATCTGCGACGCCGTCCAACGCGGCTTGCACTCCCGCGCCTACCTAGCCGGCCGCCTCTCCGTCCGCCGCGAGGCCGGCGAACACCTCTTCCACCGCCTCCTCTACACGGATCTGACGTCAGCCCTAACCGGTCCGTCCGCCGCCGCTGACTAAGCCTTATCGCGTGAGCTATGGGAAGGAAACTTCAGGCATCCGATTTCCAGGTTTAGCGGGCCCCTCCCGGGACTATGGCTAATTCTGGTGCGATTCGGTATCCGCCGACCCGGACTCCGGTTGGGACGAGTTGATCGTTCGGCTGGTGGCAAACCGCATCGATAGGAACATCATTGGACCGCCAGGCTCTTCAGAAAAGTTACCGCCATTCTTGTCCATGGTGAGTCGAATCCCGTCCATAGAACGTTCGTTGGGTACATTGCCCAACGCGCAGTTCATCTGTACCACGGCGGCGGTCTCCGATCCCGACCAAGGCAAAAACCGGACACGAAAAACAGCAAGTCCTCCGGTCGGCATGGCTCCCCCGGCTATCCGCGATGGCTTTCGTTCCAACCCCCGTCGAACCGAAGGTCCGGCCGTCGCGCGGCAGAGAAGCCAGGCTCATACCGTAAGAATCGAAGCTGATAAGCTGGCTCGAAATCCACACACCTGTTTCGAGTTCCCCGCCGTTCGAAGATCGGTAGGTAAACGTTCCGGCCCCTGCTACAGACTTGCTTTGGACGTTGAACGTTCCTGCGCCGCTCATTTGATACCCGTGCTATGCCCCGTCCCGTGACCCGGAGGGATTGTAACGCGGCAACTCATCTCGCCACTGTCAGCCCTGCCGCCGGCCTAAGCGCTCACACAGATTGGAGTTCGTCTTACGAGTGTGACGGGTAATTCCTGACCTGCCGCCGCGCTTGCCCAAAAGCCTATCTGTGATATAGCTTTTAGCCACGCATGCATCTCAGTCTGAAGTCTCAACTTGTAACTAGCGTTGCCGTGATCCGATGTTGCGGCCGGATCGTGGTTGGGAACGAAGTTTCGTTGTTACAGCAAGAAGTCGAAAAGCATCGTCTGGAAACCCAAAAATTCCTACTAGAGCTGGGCGAGGTCACTTATCTAGATAGCGGCGGCCTGGGTGCGCTGGTTCGCCTTATGGGCATGTTGCGCGCGCGCCATGGCGATCTGAAACTTTGCCGGGTCTCGCCGTTCGTCCACGACGTTTTGAAAGCCACAAATTTACTCGGCGTCTTCGCGGTTTTTCCCACCGAGCAGGAGGCCCTGGCATCCTTCGCGCATCGCCCAGCCCCTCGCCACGGGCATACCTCGTCCGCGCACGGCACAATTCTGTGCATCGACCCGTCCAGCGATCTGCTCTCCTACGTCACCGCGGTGCTCCAGCGCGCCGGCTTCGAAGTCAAAACGTCCTGCCAACTCGCCGATGCCTCCATTCTTCTCAGCGCCATGAAACCCCGCGCGGTGATTTGCGGCCCGGGGGTCGTATCGGTTGGCCCTGCATTCGAAAGATTTCGGCGTCTCGATTCTCAAATTCAGTTCTTGATGCTACCCCCCGATTTTCATACTTCCCACGCTTCGGATGCCGGCATCGATCTGGTGAACCGACTACAAACGCTGCTACAGGCGTAAGCCGGAGCCTTCGACTATTTCTGCCGATAGCGATCGTCCCAGAGATAAGTCTTCGACTGCCCCGGCGTCCATTGACCTGCCAAATACCAAACTATTGCGTTTTCTGACCTGGTCCTTGTTATTACCAACTGTCGTCGCCAAGATCCATGCAGAGAGAGACTACACGAGCCCGCCACTAGCATACCCCGTGCGATTTATAAATGGTGGCAAGTCCTTATTGGTGGGAGAGTCCACCACGGAGGAAGTCGTGCTCACTCGAGTCGATTTGGCCGACGGCCATCGCACACCTTGGAAGCGGATCAAAACAGAAGCGCGCAACGGACTGGGTATTGCCGTGACGCCCGACCTCAAGTACTACGCCTACGCTGTACAACGGTATTCCTCGGACCTCTACGTAGTGGACAACTTGCGTTGAACCGCAGCACCGCGTACCAGCAACGATAGAAATTGAGGTTTCTGTTGCTTTCCCAAAGGAAGCATGCCATCCTCCCTGTTGGGAACCAACATGGCGGTGTTATGAAGCAAAAAACGGACGTCCTGCAGGGCACCTTGGCGTTGATGGTCCTCAAGACTCTCGATGTCCTAGGACCTCTGCACGGCTATGGAATCGCGCGGCGCATCGAGCAGATTAGCGGAGATCTGCTTGCCGTAAATCAGGGAACCCTGTATCCCGTGCTGTTGAAGCTCGAGCAAGAAGGCGCAATCGCGTCCGAGTGGGGCGCCTCTGAGAATAATCGCAGGGCGCGTTTCTATCGGCTGACACGGGAAGGACGCAAGCAGTTGCAGGTCGAGACCCAGGGTTGGGAACAAACGGCCGCGATCATCCGGCGGTTCTTCGATGTGAGAACGGAGGATTTTTCATGAAATCTGTGAGGCGATTCCTCAACCGCGTGGCCAACCTGGCGGCCAGACAAGAACACGATGAACGATTGAGGCAAGAGATTGAGGAACATATCGCCTTGCAAACTGCCGAAAATCTTCGCGCCGGCTTATCGCCCATCGAGGCACGGCGGCAGACCATGCTCAAGTTTGGCGGCGTGGAGGCGATGAAACAAGACCATCGAGCCGAGCGGAGACTGCTGTTTATCGAAAATCTGCTGGGGGATTTGCGCAACGCAGGGCGCTCGATTCGCCGAATGCCGGGGCTTGCGGCCGTGATCATCATTTCGCTGGCCATCGGCATTGGCGTGAATACCACGATCTTTTCCTGGATTCAGCTGATCCTGTTCCAACCGATGCCCGCTGTGAGTGGCGCGTCGAAGTTCCTGCTGGTCGAGCCTCACTCCGAGACGGGCGGGTATCCAGGCGCTTCCTGGCTGGAATACCGCGGCTTGCAGACGCAAGTGCCCGCGCTGCGGGACATGGTGGCCTCGGAGATGGTGCCATTCAACGTGGGAGAGAAGGGCCGGACCGAGCGAACGTTCGGCCAATTCGTCTCAAGCAACTATTTTTCTGCCCTGGGACTGAAGCCTGCGATCGGCCGATTCATTCAACAGGAAGAGGCGGAGCGGCCCGGAACCGACCCCGTCCTGGTGATTTCGTATGATTACTGGCAGACGAGGTTTGGCGGCGCGCCCGGAACCGTGGGACAAAAACTGCGCGTTAACGACCGCGCACTGACTGTCATCGGCGTGGCGCCGAAGCGTTTCCAGGGAACGATGGTCCCCTTGAAGTTCGACCTGTGGGTGCCGGCGACAATGACGCCAACACTGCTCGGTGGCGCGCGTGACCTCGAAGATCGCGCCATCCGCGGCTTTTCGTTGATCGGAATGTTAAGTCCTGGCGCCACCCGCGAGGAAGCACAATCCGAGCTCACGACGGCGATGGCACAGTTTGCGCGCGACTATCCGGAGACCAACGCCGGAATGAGCGGTGACATTCTTTCCTTCTGGGAAGCGCCGCGCGGTCCCCAACGGCTGCTGATCAGCGGCCTCGCCATCTTGCAAGGCGTCATGCTGCTCCTGCTGTTGGCGGTCTGCGGAAACACCGCAAATCTCATGCTGGCTCGTGGAAGCACGCGGCAGCGCGAGATGGCTGTGCGCGTGGCTCTGGGCGCCGGACGCTGGCGCATTGCCAGCCTGGTGCTCACGGAAAATATGCTGCTCGCTTTCCTGGGAGCAGGCCTCGGAGCAGCCTTCGCCGTTTGGGGCACCACAGCATTGCGCGTGGCGCCGCTGATTGGCGCGTTTCCGGTCCAATTTCAGACAGGCGTGGATAAATTCACGCTCGCCTTCGCCATGTTGCTCGGCGCTGTGTGCGGTTCGATCTTCAGCGCGGCGCCGGCGGTCCATCTGGCGAGGCTCAATCCGCAGGACGGGCTTCGCGCTAGTTCCAACACGCCGCCCCGCAGCCGTGCACGCAAAGTTCTGATGGGGGCCGAAGTCGGACTTGCGACGGTTGTGCTGATCGCGGCCGCGCTCTTCCTGGAGAGTTTTCGCTCGGCAAGCCAAACCGATCCGCGATTCCGGCCCGAGGGTGTCTTGCTGGCCTCCTACGACTTAAGCGGACGGAATCCCGACGACACGTCCGAGCGCGAATTTGCCGAGCGCCTGCTGGAACGGCTGCGATCCTTACCGGATGTGGAAGCCGCCGCCATCGCCACGAATGTTCCACTGGACTTGCACGGAATTCCGTCGCGACCTTTCACGGTGCAAGGCCGCGTGCGCACGGAGGCGGGGCAGGATCGAGCCACTACCAACACAGTCACGCCGGCATACTTCAAGGTGATGGCCATCCCGATTCTCGAGGGCAACGACTTTGCCGACATGCGAGACAAGGCCGCGCCCGCGCAGGCCATCGTCAACGAGGAATTTGTCCGCCGTTACCTGGATGGCGCGGATGCCATCGGGCGCCGCATCCAGACGCGTGGAGGAAGCTTCGCGATCGTCGGCGTGGCGCGCGATTCGGTCTACAACGCTTTCGGCGAGCCCGCGCAACCAGCGGTCTATTTCTCGTATCGGGATCGTCCAGCGAGCGAAGGGGAGATTCACCTGCGAACGCGCAGCGGCCGGGAAACCGCACTCGCCTCGGAAGTGCGTGCCGTTCTGCGGGAACTCGACCCGATGCTTCCCCTTTACGATGTGCGAACTTTCTCCCAGCACATCGACCGAAACCTCTATCTCCGCCGCATTCCCGCGCGGATGTTCGTCGTGCTCGGCCCGCTCCTGCTCGGCCTAGCGGCGATCGGAATCTATGCCGTGGTTTCGTACGCGGTGTCCAGGCGAACGAGAGAGATCGGAGTGCGCCTGACATTCGGGGCCACCAGCGGCCAGGTCGTCCTGCAAATTATTCGCGAGAACTTGGGTGCAATCATCCGGGGAACGGCGATTAGCTGGGTAGTCGCGTTCGTGATTTCCGTTCACGCGATTACCAAGGGCGTGGTCAACCTTCCGGTCTTCATCGGTGTACCCGCGATTCTGTTAAGTGTCGCCACGCTGGCCTGCTGGATTCCCGCCTGGAGAGCCAGCCGGATCGATCCGATGGCCGCGCTCAGGCACGAGTAAAATCACTGTCGCCGAAATTCACGCCCGATCGCGCCAAGATCGGCGCCGACCGAGACTGGGTGAAACGTTTCGCAAATTCCACGCCCTGGGCGCCCAGAATTCTTGCGCAAATTGATCGGCCCAAACTGGACGCAACCGTAGTCAGCGCGCCAGTCGATCCGCTCGAGCCAGGTCCAGTACCAGTGCCGAAGATATCCGTGATTCCGGCAGAGGGCGGAACGCCCGCGCAGGAGTTTGGCGATACAGCATCTGCCAGCAAGAATGCCGATTCGGTTCACCGCGAAGCCGGCGACACCTCTTCCACCGCCTCCTCCACGCCGATCGCACCGCCGCTCTTGCCCACCGAGCCGCGGCCGATTAGAGCCTCGCTCTTACTCTGCCGCCCACGTGCGCGCTCGCTGGTCTAATCCTTTTTCTGCTAGTCTCTCCGGCATGAAACCCGCCCTGATCGCAGCGCTACTAATGACGACCATCGCGATAGCTGCGGCGAGCCGTGTTCGCACCACGCCGGCAAACTCCGACGCGCGAGCCCGCGAGCTCATCCAAACGTTGAAGCTTACCGTTCTGACCAAGGAATCCGGCTATCTCGGCATCATCGGAAAATCCGCGCAGATGGTAACGGTCGACGGTCGCATGCTGTCAGTGCAGAGCCAAAACTACTACATGCTCACACGCGACCTGCCCATCAACTATCTTCATTGGCTCGCGCCCGACGACGCCCACATTCTCATCGAGGGCGGCCCGGTCGACTATTTCCTCTTTTATCCAGACGGCCATGCAGAAAAGGCGACGCTGGGCACCGACCTAGCCGCCGGGCAGGAGCCCGTGGTCGCCGTACCGGGCGGCTGCTGGAAGGCTCTCCGCCTCCACGATGCCGTCAGCTACGCACTGATGGCCAATACGCTGTCGCCAGAATTCACCCCCGATCGCGTTAAGATTGGCGCCGGCCCAGACTGGGTGAAACGCTTCGCAAATTCCGCGCCCTGGGCGACCCCAGAGTTCCTGCGAAAATTGATCGGCCCAAATTGGCAAGGCGACTAGCCAGAGGAGTTCACCTCCTGAGGTCAACAATGCGAATCCATCGAAAACAAATCTCGCTCTTGTTCTTTCTCGCCGGCATGGCGTTCAACGCCCACGCACAAGACGCAGCCAAAAACAGGTCATTCGCCGAAAGACTCGGCTACGCTCCTGAGGCCAAGCTGCTGATCGTCCACGCCGACGACGTGGGTATGACGCACGCCGTGAACGCCGCGACAATCAAAGCCCTGGACACCGGGCTCGTCAATTCCGCGAGCATCATGGTTCCCTGCCCGTGGTTCCCGGAGATTGCCGACTACGCGAAATCGCATCACGACGTCGATTTCGGCCTGCACCTAACCTTGACGAGCGAGCGCGTTTACTATCGATGGGGACCGGTGGCATCCAAGGACAAAGTTCCAAGCCTCGTAGACGAGAACGGCTACTTCCGTCACGATTGGTCCCGTGACCTACGCATCGATCCCAAGGACGTCGAACTCGAGCTGCGTGCGCAAATTGATCGCGCCTACGCGATGGGTGTCCGCCCTACACATCTCGACTCGCATCAATATCGGCTGATCGACGCCGGCAAGGAGGTGTTCGAGGTTTTTGTTCGCCTGGGTCACTACTACAAACTTCCCATTTTTGTTACCCGCGACTGGTTCGCGCAAAATCCATATCTCGAATCCAGCCTCGCTCCCGGCGATATCGTGGTCGATCATACCGTGACCATCTCGCCTTCCGTTCCTCCCGAAAAGTGGGCCGAGTTCTACAGGACGGCCCTAAAAAGTCTTCAGCCAGGGATCACCGAATTCGTCATTCACGTTGCGTTCGACAACGACGAACTGAAAGCGGCTACGCGGGAGCGCGACACTTGGGGCGCCGCCTGGCGCCAGCGCGACTTCGATTTCTTCACCAGCCAGCAATTCCGCGCCTTGCTCGAACAACAAAACATCAAGCTCGTGACCTGGGGGCAGCTGGCTCTTGCCGCCGGCCGAAGCACCTATCGTTAGCAGGCGAGTGCTAATTCGGGCTCAACCTCTGATTGCCTCGCGCAGAGCCTGTTCCCGAAGGCCATGTGGATCGAATGCATCAGCGTACAGGTCCCCACCGATTTGACTCTAGGGCCGCCTTCCAGCTTCACCCTGTACAAGCCCCGATGTTCTGTCACTCACCCAGAGAAGTGATAGCATTGCGACCTCAGCAGCAGTATCCGTGTGGTGATTTTTTGGCGGGCGGTCGGGCGAAACCACGTCCCTGCGGTACAGAATTGAACGTGGAGTGTGGCAGTAACCGTCTTATGAAATACCCTCTAACCTGTCTCGAAGAAAACAACAGTCTCGCATTCGTCAGTGTTCCTCTCCGCCCTTACGTGGGCAGTTTTCCCGTTCGTATAAGCCTCCCCAGCCCTTAATTTGACCCTCGTGCGCGCCTCCCTTATACTTATCTTTCGAGTTTGCAGGGTGATTTCTCACCTGTCTGGCCTCTCCAAAGCTTACGTTCTCTGAAATTTGCACTCAGAGGCGCATACTGTCGTGACCAGCGGATCTTCCCTGCGCGACATTTTTCTATAGTGCCTGCAAAGACGCCGTATCGAAAGGATTTCCATGGCCGAAGCAACTGCAGCAGCAACCTGCCGCCGCGAACTCGATCTCGAGATTCCCGCCGACGAAGTTACCAAAAAATTGGAAAGCGTCGCTAAGGAATTTGCGCGCGTGGCCCGCGTGCCCGGCTTTCGTCCCGGCAAGGCGCCGGTCTCACTGATTCGCCGACGCTTCGCCGATGACATCAAGGGCGAAGTCGTGCAGTCGCTCGTACCCCAGCGCGTGGAGCGGGCCGTAACGGAACAGAAACTCACGCCCGTCTCGCAGCCCCAAGTCGAACAGCTCGACTTTACCGAGGGCCAGCCGCTCAAGTTCCGCGCCGTCTTCGAGGTGCTCCCCGAATTTGCACTCGGCAGCTACAAAGATCTCGATCTCGAAATGCCGGTCATGGACGTCACCGACGACGACGTAAACAAAGAAATCGAATCCGTGCGCGAACGCGCCGCCGCTTTTGCTCCTATCGAAGGCCGCCCTGCCGAAAACGGCGACTACCTTCAACTGAAAATTAGCGGCACGCCCGAGGGCGACGGCGAACCGATCCAGGCCGACAGCGTCCTATGCCACCTCGGCGCCGAAGAAACTATGGAGCCCTTCAACGAGAACCTCCGGGGAGCAAACGTCGGCGACCACAAAAATTTCGATGTCGCCTATCCTGCCGACTATCCCGACGCCAAGCTCGTCGGCAAAACCTATCACTACGCCGTAGAAGTCCTCGGCATCAAGAACAAGAAGCTCCCCGAGCTCAACGATGAATTCGCCAAGGACGTCAGCGACGCCACCACCCTCGACGAGCTAAATAAAAAAGTCCGCGAAGGCCTGGAACACCAGCGCGACCACAAGCACAAGGAACTCCTCCGCGAAAAAGTGATCGCTGCCCTGATCAAGACTCACGACTTCCCTGTACCGGAATCGCTGGTCCAGCATCAAATGGATGTTCGCCTGGAACGCTTTGTCCGCCAACTGGCCGGTCAAGGCATCGACCCGCGAGCGGTAAACTTCGATTGGGCCACCCTGCGTAGCCGTCAAAAGGACCGCGCTTCCGACGATGTGAAAGCCGAACTGATCGTGGACCGCATCGCCACCGCGGAAAATATCGACGTCACCGACGAAGAGGTCCATCATGAACTGGAACACGCGGCCACCCATAGTGGCGAATCCGCCGCAGCAATTCACGCTCGTTTGACAAAGCAAGGCACGCTCGATAGGATGAAGGCGAAGCTGCGGAGTGACAAAACTCTCGATTGGCTCGCGCAGAATTCCCGAATCCGCACCGTCGCCGCGACGGAAACAAAGACAGACGAATCGGGTTCCTGAGGTCTCCAAAATTTACTAAAATGAAAACTTTAGACGAATCCGAACCAGAATATCGCGGCACAACGCTGGTACCCATGGTGGTCGAGCAAACCAGCCGTGGCGAACGCGCCTACGACATCTATTCCCGCCTGCTCAAAGAGCACATCATTTTCATTGGCACGCCAATTGACGATCACGTCGCCAACCTGGCCACCGCACAGATGCTCTTCTTGCAGGCCGAAGACCCGGAGCGGGACATTCAGCTGTACATCAATTCCCCAGGCGGTTCAATTACCGCAGGCTTCGCGATTTACGACACCATGCAATTCGTCAAGCCCGATGTGGTCACCACCTGCGTAGGTCAAGCGGCATCGATCGCAGCCGTCCTGCTCGTCGGCGGCGCGCCTAAAAAACGCTTTGCCCTGCCCAACGCCCGCATCCTGATTCATCAACCGTGGATGTCTGGCCTGGGCGGTCAAGCCACGGACATCGACCTCCACGCCAAAGAAATCCTGCGCATGCGCACCATGATCAACAAATTGATCGCCCAGCATAGCGGCCAGAGCGTGGAACGCATCGAACGAGATGTCGAGCGCGATTTCATCATGAACCCGGAACAAGCCAAGGAATACGGCATGATCGACGAGATCATTTATAAGCATCGATAGCTCGTATCCGCTCGCAGAGGCGTCCCGCTTTGATCGAGCGCTTGTTCCTAAAAGTTAGCAGTAGTCGCTCAGGTTTTTCTTTCACTCAGGGGAAATTTCAGCCTAGAATAGGGTTTGACGACGCTCCGTTGCATTCCGGCGGGGACGAGGCCTGCATACCTTGAAAAAATTCAATCCAGATGAGCCGTTGCGATGCTCCTTCTGCCACAAGACCCAGGAGCAGGTTGAGAAACTCATCAGTTCGCCGTCGGACTATCCACGCGCGTACGTGTGCAACGAATGTGTCAGCGTCTGCCAGACGATTCTCGAAGACGAGAAACGCGAGCAGGCGACTGCCCCAGCGCGCCGGCTTCCCCGTCCGCCTGAGATCAAGCAGTTCCTCGACGGCTACGTCATCGGCCAGGATCGCACCAAGAAGAAACTAGCGGTCGCCGTCTACAACCACTACAAGCGAATTTTCCTGAACAAGCAGCCGGGCGATGTAGAGCTAAGCAAGTCCAACATACTCCTGATCGGTCCGACCGGCACTGGCAAGACTCTTCTAGCGCAAACGCTCTCCCGCATGCTCGACGTGCCGTTCGCCATCGTCGACGCCACCACGCTCACCGAAGCGGGTTACGTAGGCGAAGACGTCGAAAACATTATCCTGAAGCTGCTGCAAGCCGCCGACGGCGACGTCCAGAAAGCCCAGCAAGGTATCATCTACATTGACGAGATCGACAAAATCGCCAAAAAGGACGAAAACCCTTCGATCACCCGCGACGTTTCCGGCGAAGGCGTCCAGCAAGCCCTGCTAAAGATTCTCGAAGGCACTGTAGCCAACGTGCCGCCGCAGGGCGGCCGAAAGCACCCCCACCAGGAATTTACTCCGGTAGACACCACCAACATTTTGTTTCTCTGCGGCGGCGCATTCGTAGGCCTCGAGAAAATCATCGAAAAGCGCGCAGGCCGCCGAGCTCTAGGTTTCCACACCGACGCGACACCCGCGACAGCGCAAAAGCGCAACACCGAATTGCTCGAACAAGTTCAACCAGGCGATCTGATTCGCTACGGTCTAATCCCGGAATTCGTTGGCCGTTTGCCCGTAGCGGGCGTAATGAACGATCTCGACAAATCCGCGCTGGTCCGCATCTTGACCGAGCCGAAAAACGCCCTACTCAAGCAATATCAACGCCTGTTCGAATTCGAAAACGTCCGCCTCCGCTTCACCGATGATGCTCTCGCCACTGTTGCCGAGTTAGCTCTTCAGCGCAAAGTCGGGGCGCGAGGCTTGCGCATGATCTTAGAAGACCTCATGCTCGAAGTGATGTACCACTTGCCGATGCAGCGAAAAGTGCGCGACTTTGTCGTGACCGAAGACATGGTCCGCACTCGCGAAATCAACTGGAGCTTGCTCGAAAAAGCTGGCTGAAAGCTGCTTCGTGCTTCCTAAAATCGGCCCGCAGTTGGCCGCTTGAGGTGAAATTCAGGGACCAATGTTCAATCGAGAAAAACAAGAAATGAAACGCGTACCTATGATGCCGGTGCGCGACATGGTGATTTTCCCCCAGCAGATGACCCCCTTCATCGTCGGCCGCGAAGCCAGCGTTCGCGCCCTAGAAGAGGCTCTAACCGGGGACAAAAAGATTTTCCTCTCCACCCAGCACGATGCCTCGGTGGATGATCCCAAGCCCGAAGAAATCTACGCGGTAGGAACGCTCGCGAACATCGTCCAGAGCGTAAAACTTCCCGACGGCAACATAAAAGTTTTAGTCGAAGGCGTAGAACGTGCCCGGGCTCTTTCGATCGCCACGGAAGAGGGCTTTTTCCGCGCCACGGTCCGTCTATTGAACGCACGCGTGGAGCCCTCCCCAGCGGTAGAACAAACGGTCCAGAAGATCACCGGCCTCTACGAACAGTTCATCAAACTTTCGCAATCTTTGAATTACGACACCATGATCGCCGCGGCCCGCGTCGATGATCCGGCCCGTCTTTCCGATACCATCGCCGCCAATCTCCAGCTCCCTGTCGACGAAAAACAAGATCTTCTCGAAACGGTCGATCCCATCGAGCGCCTCAATCGCATCGGCGACATCCTAGAAATCGAGCTAGAAAAGCTAAACGTGGATCGCAACATCAACACCCGTGTAAAGCGCCAGATGGAGCGCGCCCAAAAAGAGTACTACCTCAACGAAAAGCTCAAAGCCATCCAGAAAGAACTGGGCCGCGGCGAAAAGAACGAGATTGACGAGCTAAAAAAGAAAATCGACGCCGCCGGCATGTCCAAAGAAGTCCACGAAAAGGCCGTCCAGGAGCTAAAGCGCCTGGAACTAATGCCTCCGATGTCGGCGGAATCCACAGTAAGCCGCAACTATCTCGACTGGCTCCTGGCCGTACCCTGGAAGAAAAAATCCAAGGAAATCCGCGACATCCTGGCCGCCGAAAAAATCCTGAACGAAGAGCACTACGGCCTCGAAAAAATCAAAGACCGCATCCTGGAATTCCTGGCTGTCCGTCAGCTAGTAAAGAATCCTAAGGGCTCGATCCTGTGCTTCGTAGGCCCTCCAGGCGTAGGCAAAACCTCCCTGGCCATGTCCATCGGCCACGCCACAGGCCGCAAATTCGTCCGCGTCTCCCTGGGTGGAGTTCGCGACGAAGCCGAAATCCGCGGCCATCGCCGCACCTACATCGGCGCACTGCCAGGCCAAATCATCCAGATGATGAAAAAGGCCGGCACCGTAAACCCGATCTTCGTCCTTGATGAAGTCGACAAGATGTCCATGGATTTCCGCGGCGATCCGTCCGCCGCGCTCATGGAAGTTCTCGACCCCGAACTAAACCACGCCTTCACCGACCACTATCTGGACGTCGAATATGACCTCTCGAAAGTAATGTTCGTCTGCACCGCCAACGTCCTGCACACCATCCCGCAGCCGCTCCAGGACCGCATGGAAGTCCTGCGCATCCCAGGATATACCGAGCAGGAAAAGCTCCAGATCGCCAAGCGCTTCCTGGTCAAGCGTCAGCGCGAAGCTACCGGTCTAACCGACAAAAATCTTGGCTTCACCGACGAAGGCCTGCTCCACATCATTCGCCACTACACCCACGAAGCCGGCGTCCGCAGCCTCGAGCGCGAAATCCAAAACGTAAGCCGCAAGATGGCCCGCAAGGTAGTGACCGAAGGCGCCACCGTCAACGCCGAAATCACTCCGGCCAACGCCAGCGATTATCTTGGCATTCTGAAATATCGCGAACTCTGGCTAGAAAAGCACAACGAAATCGGCCTAACCACCGGCCTAGCCTGGACCGAAGTAGGCGGCTCCGTCCTCTCCACCGAAGCCACCTTCATGGAAGGCAAAGGCCGCCTGACGCTGACCGGCAAATTAGGCGACGTTATGCAAGAGTCCGCCCAAGCCGCCATGGCCTACATCCGTTCGCGCTCGCACTCCTTCGGGCTGCCCAAAGATTTCTACCGCAACATCGACATCCACGTGCACGTCCCCGAAGGCGCCATCCCGAAAGACGGCCCCTCCGCGGGCATCACCATCTGCAACTCGATCGTAAGCGCGCTAACCAAGATCCCGGTCCGCCGCGACGTCACCATGACTGGCGAGATCACCCTGCGCGGCAAGGTTCTCCCCATCGGCGGCGTAAAAGAAAAACTTCTAGCCGCCCACCGAATGGGCTTGCGCACAGTGCTACTTCCGAAGGACAATGAGAAGGACCTGGCGGACATCCCGCAGGAAATCCTCGCGAGCCTTACGGTACATTTTGTCGAAAACATGGACGAAGTCCTGCAGATCGCGCTTGAGCGCCTGATCGTGCCGCTGGAACATGCCGCAGTTGCACCCGTTGCGGAACCTTTCGTCGGTAGCACCGAGAAAGACAAGAGTTTGACCAACTAACAGCGTCGTTCGGCCCAGGCTCGTCCACCGTTAAGCTCTCGACCCCGTCGGGTTCGTACGGCACGGATTGCGGCCTGTAGTTCGCTAGGCCCGGCGTCGCCACCGGTTGTCACAAAGTCTGGTTCGCCCCACTTGGCAGGTGTTCGTTCATCCGTCAGGGCGGAGCGCCACCCCGTACGCAATCCGGAGTCTCAGGTCAATTTCACCAAATTAAAGTTCACCAATAAAAGTTAAGGACATATGAAGGAAACAAGCGTTGAAGGTAACAATCAGATGAGTATCAGCCTTGCCGAGCTGAAAGAAAAAAATATCACCGACTTGGCGAAAATCGCCAAGGAGCTGAATATCCCCGGCGCATCCGGCATGCGCAAGCAGGAGCTGATCTTTCAGATCCTCCGAGCCCAAACCGAAAAGAACGGTTTGATCTTCTCCGAAGGCGTCCTCGAGTGCCTCCCCGATGGTTTCGGTTTCTTGCGCGCCCCCGAATACAACTATCTCCCCGGCCCGGACGACATCTATGTCTCCCCGTCGCAAATCCGCAAGTTTGACCTGCGTACCGGTGACACCGTCTCGGGGCAAGTTCGCCCGCCGAAAGACGGCGAGCGTTATTTCGCGCTGATCAAAGTCGAAGCCGTAAACTTCGAAGATCCCGAAGTCGCCCGCAACAAAATTTTCTTCGACAACCTGACCCCGCTCTACCCGCAGGGTCGCCTCAAGATGGAAACGACCAAGGAAAACATGACCGGTCGCGTCCTGGACCTTCTCTGCCCGGTAGGCAAAGGCCAGCGCGGCCTGATCGTCGCTCCACCGCGAACCGGAAAAACGATGATGCTGCAATCCATCGCCAATTCCATCACGGTAAATCATCCGGAAGTCGCGTTAATCGTTCTGCTGATCGATGAGCGTCCCGAAGAAGTCACCGACATGCAGCGCACGGTAAAAGGCGAAGTCATCAGTTCCACGTTCGACGAACCGCCCCAGCGCCACATTCAAGTCGCCGAAATGGTCCTCGAAAAAGCCAAGCGCCTGGTAGAGCACAAGCGCGACGTAGTCGTGCTCCTGGACTCGGTAACCCGCCTAGCCCGAGCCTACAACGCGGTAACCCCACCGTCCGGCAAAGTCCTCTCCGGCGGTATCGACGCCAACGCCCTGCAGCGCCCCCGCCGTTTCTTCGCCGCAGCCCGCCACGTAGAAGAAGGTGGCTCGCTGACCATCATCGCCACCGCCCTGATCGACACTGGCAGCCGCATGGATGACGTAATCTTCGAAGAGTTCAAAGGCACGGGCAACATGGAAATCAACCTGGACCGCCGCCTCTCCGACAAGCGCGTCTTCCCAGCCATCGACATCCAGCGTTCCGGCACTAGAAAAGACGAACTCTTGCTCCCCCCAGACGAACTGAGCCGAGTCTGGGTATTGCGTAAGGTTTTGAGCCCACTCTCGACAGTGGAAGCCATGGAGCTACTACTAAGCCGCCTGACCAAAACCAAATCCAACACCGAATTCCTAGGCTCCATGTCGGCCCCAACCTGACCCGCCCAGTTTGTAGCACAGACACTCTTGTCTGTGCGCTGCAACTAGAGGCAAAGGTCGCGCCGCTCAGAAATCGCTCTACAATCGACCCTGCGGGAGGAACCCTTTCCTCACCCGTGACGTGTACGACACCCTCCTGGTACAAACGCGCTGACTGGCCGGCCCTATCCGCCACCACCGCGCACCTGGGCCCTGGTCGAACCCCTAATCCCAGACCTCTACACCGCCGCCACAGGGCCTTGCCCTTCCCGGCATGAGACTCGACCACGGCATCTCCGCAGAGCCATGTTTCCGGGGGCGATGAACCGCCATGTCCAACATCCGCGCCAAACCCGCCAAGGCTGGGCGCCACGCCCCCAAACGAACCCATATGGTCAATTCAATCAGTTCGGCGATATCATGCTGCTGCCGATAGGAGCCGACAGTGCATATTCTCGAACGGAAGACTCATCGCACAGCCCCTCGCGCGATCGAAACCCAACGATGCATCGCTGCCCTTCTCTTCCTTGCATTTACAACTTCAGCCGGCGCCGCCGAAAAATCCACCGCCCCACAACTCATCGCACTCGCTGCCTCCCAGAGCCCGGCCCTGCAAGACGCGATCCTGTCCACCTTTGAGCCGCCCGACATCAGCAAAGGCATCGCCTGGACTGGGCGCGGCCCAGACTTCTTCTTCGCCGTACAAGCCTCCACGAAGCCTGCGCTCTTTATCGACGATACTCCTGGCCCTCAGATGCACCAACTCAACAAATCCGATCTTTGGTACGCCTCTGCCCACATTGAGCCACTGGGCAAACTCCACTGTTTTCACTACGTTGTCGAAGGCCTGAAATTCGGAGGCCGCCTGGACCTCCCAACTTTCACGCCTGATTCCTACCAGCAGCCCGGCGTGCCCTCCGGCCACCTGTCCGACAAAATCATCCACACCAGCAAAATTTACGACGGCATGAAGAGTGAATACTGGATCTACGTCCCAGCTCAATACGACCCAAAAACTCCAGCCGCCCTGATGGTTTTTCAAGACGGCCAGTGGTACCTCGACCGCAACGGCAACAACCCAGCCCTGAACGTGATCGACAATCTGATTGCCCAAAAGAAAATCCCTGTAATGATTGCCATTTTCATCAGTCCTGGCGATATAAGCGATTCTCCCAACACCCCAACGTTCCATTTCGTGAAAGCCTATTCCGACAAATGGCAGCGCACCCTGAAAGACTCCATGCGCAGCACTCTCTACGACACGGTGAGTGACCGCTATCCCCGCTTCCTCCGCGACGAAGTCCTGGCCGAGGTCGCCGCCAAGTACAACATCCGCGAGGATGCCTACAGCGGCGCCATCACCGGCCTCTCCTCGGGAGGCATCTGCTCGTTCAACGCCGCCTGGCAGCTACCCGAGAAGTTCAGCCGCGTTATCTCCTGGATCGGCAGCTTCGAAGGCATTCAATGGAAAGAAGATCCCGCCAATCCCGATGGCGGCCAAGACTACCCCGACAAAATCCTGCGAGAACCAAAGCGCAACATCCGAGTATGGCTACAGGACGGCTCCGAAGATCTGGATCTGCATTTTGGCAACTGGCCATTCGCCAATCTCCGCATGGCCAACGCCCTCAAGTTCCGCGAATACGACTACCACTTCACCTTCGGCAAAGGCACCCATAACTCCGCCCACGGCGCCGCCGAATTCCCCGCAGAACTGACCTGGCTGTGGCGCGATTACGACCCCGCTAAGATTGATCAAATCTATAACATGGAGCCCGGCGAAAAATCCAAGCCGCCGTATCGCGTGGCGGTGGTTAATCGTCCGGCCGAATAGCAGAGTGTGGCCGCGGAACCGAATCGCTTCCCATTTTCGAACAGCATCCACAAGTAGAGACAAGTGAAGTCCTTGAGGTTGCTCTAAGAACGGAATGACATGTCATTCCGTTCTTGGCGTCACACCAATATTTTTCGCGTCATTGGCGGCAGCGAATTCGCGGGCGGTCCGGGCAAATCCGTGATTCCAGGTGACCGAGATTAGCGCTCACCGGCAGCGGAGCGCGCGAAAGCCCGATCGGCGCAGATCGGCGAAGAACGGAAATGGTCAACGAAATGAAATAGGGGATGAAACAGAGGGAGCGGCAGCTTTACCTGGGAGGATTGCAACACAACCGTTACTAATTTAGAGGGACACTTCCAAGCAAGGCCCCGGGGGACGTCGGGTCAAGCTTACTGGCGCGGGATCCACTGGCTCATATGGCGCTCCAGCACATCCAGGGGCACAGACCCGTTTTCGAGGACGGCGTCGTGAAACTTGCGGACGTCAAAGCTGGATCCGAGCTGGTGCTCGGCGGCGGTCCGCAACTCCCTTATTTTCAATTGACCGAGCTTGTAAGCCAAGGCCTGTCCCGGCCAAACGATGTAGCGGTCGACTTCCACGGTGATGTCCTGATCGGTCTTTCCGGTGTTGTCCTTGAAGAATTGGATGGCCTGGTCGCGCGTCCAGCCCATGGAATGCATTCCGGTGTCGACCACCAGGCGTACCGCGCGCCACATCTCGTAGCTGAGTTGTCCGAATTTCGAATACGGATCCTTGTACAAGCCCAACTCGTCACCAAGACCCTCGGAATACAAAGCCCAACCCTCGACAAACGCCGAATACCCGACGTGCTTGCGGAATTCCGGAACGTTGTCCATCTCTTGCCCCAACGAGAGTTGGAGGTGGTGTCCGGGGACCGCCTCGTGCAGCGACAACGCCTCCATCTCCCACTTTGGCCTGGCGTGCAGATTATAAGTGTTGACGAAATAGCAGCCTGGGCGGCCTACGGCCGGCGATCCGCCCTGGTAGTACGCAGTGGTTTGCGATGGCGCTTTGAAGGCGGGTATCTCGCAAACACCATAGGTAAGACGAGGCAGCTTGCCGAACTCGTGCGCCAGTTCCGGGTCGATTTTCTTCGCGATAATGCGATACCCGTTCACCAGGTCCTCGGGCTTGTCGTAATAAAATTGGGGATCGGTGCGCAGGAATTCAGTGAAGTCGTGGAAACTACCCTTGAAATTTACCGAGGCAATGACCTTGTTCATCTCGGCGTGAATCCGCTTAACTTCTGACAAACCGATTTCGTGAATTTGTTGCGGCGTAAGGTTTGTGGTCGTTTGCCAGTGCACGTGAAAGACGTACGCCGGCACTCCATTTGGCAGTGCGGTCGCGGCAATGTTCTCGCGGCAGGCCGGCAGGTATGTCGCAGTTACGTAGTCGTGCAACCTCTGAAACGCCGGCGCGAGCGCGTTCGTGTAAATGGTCTTCGCCTGTTCGGTCAACCGCTTGCGGTCAGCATCAGCGATTGCGCTTGGAAATTCGGTGAACGGCTGAAGCAGCGCGCTGGCCATCGGATCGGCAGGAATCAGGTCGGCGACCTGCTTCGGCACATCACGCATGGCGATCTTTGGCGGCGTGTAGCCCCGCTGCAACCCCTCTCGCAGCAAGGCAATCTCCTGTCCCACCGATACCGGCAGAACCTTCATCCGTTCCAGAATAATTTCGTACTCCGCAACGCTGTGATGCGGAGTGCTCTCCAATGTGTCCGCGGCGCCCTGCTGAATCCCTTCCATCTGGTTCAGCGGCATCCACAGATTGCGCGGAACCACGAACCGAAACGGCATCGGATCGTCGCCATACTGCAAGCCTTGCTGCGAGGTTTCCAGCAACTGAGAATACAGATCGAAGTTCAGTTGTTCCGGCTCCGGCAAAGCATCGCGATGAATGGTTCTCAACCCCGCGATGCTCTCCGCAAGATGCTTCTTCCGGCGTTCAATACCCGCAGGCGAATCGTCAGTCCAGCGATTGTTTTGGCCTGGATAACCAACCTGGGTAGCAACATCCGGATATTCCTCCATCCATCGTTTCCAATCGGCGTCAAGATAGGCCCGGAACTTGCGCGTCTCTTCGGTCTGCCCATCCACCGATGCCGCATTGGCGTGGCCCAAAATCATCGTCGGAAAAATCAACAGAGCGCTACCAAGTCCCATCGTCACCATCGCCAGCACCCGCATCACCCATTCCTCCACGCCGCTACCAAGTCCTTATCACGCTCCCGGGCCAGCATCACGATCAGCCGCGCGGTTTCTTCCACATCCATTGCGGTATTGTCTACGATCACCGCATCAGCCGCGCGCACCAGCGGCGACACCTTGCGTTCGCGATCTCGTTGATCGCGCTGGCGCACTTCCTCGAGTACCTGTAACACGGTCAGGTGATCGCCTTTTTCCTGGTGTTCCCTCCAGCGCCGCTCTGCGCGCACTTCGGGCGAAGCGTCCAAAAAAATCTTAAGCTCCGCATTTGGAAAGACAACTGTGCCGATATCGCGCCCTTCCATCACTACCCCGCCACCCGCGCCGGCGCGCTGCTGCTCTGCGATCAAAACGCGCCGCACGCCGGCGATGGTCGCCAGGCGAGAAGCCGCCTGCGCCACTTCCCCAGTGCGAATCGCGTCGGTAACATCCACGCCATCCAGGAAGACATCGTTCTTCGAGCCGGCGCGCTCTTGCTCGGGAGTTGGCGGCTTCAGTTCGATGTGTGTGTCTGCGGCCAACTTTTCGAGTTGCGCTTCGTCTTCGAGAGAGATGTTGTGCTGCAGCGCTTTCAACGCCAGCGCGCGATACATGGCACCGCTGTCGAGATACAGATAGCCGAGGACGGCGGCGATGCGCCGGGCTACGCTGCTTTTTCCGGAGCCTGCTGGGCCGTCAATGGCGATGGTTAGTTTGGGCATTCGTAGGTGTGGCGGTTTCGTGGCACGACCCGGTTGCAATTGGATCTGAACCCGAGAGTTGCTCGAGGCGATGACCACTTTAAACGGCGATTGGTCCGGTGTAAATGGATCAAAGCGGGCGTCTCTGGGTGGCTTAGAAACCCATAATGTTGTAGCCGCAATCGACGTAGATGGTCTCGCCGGTAATGCCGGAGCCGCCGTCGGAAAGCAGGAACGCGGCGGTGGCGCCGACTTCGGCGGGTTCGACGTTGCGCTTCAGCGGAGCTCGCTCGATCTGCGTCTTCAGCATGTCTCCAAATCCGGAGATGCCGCGCGAAGCCAGCGACTTGATTGGTCCGGCAGAGATGGCATTCACGCGGATTGCTTTCGGTCCGAGATCGTTAGCCAGGTAGCGAACGGTCGCTTCCAGGGCGGCTTTCGCTACGCCCATGACGTTGTACCGGGGCACGACTTTTTCCGCGCCATAGTAGGTAAGCGTGATGATTCCGCCGCCTGAGGTCATCAACGGGAGCGCCCCACGCGCGATGGCGATAAGCGAATATACGCTGATGTCGTGTGCGATGCGGAATCCGTCGCGGGTGGTGTTGACGAAATCACCCTTTAGGTCGCTCTCGGGCGCGAAGCCGATGCTGTGAACCAAGCCGTGCAGCACACCATATTTTTCTTTCAGATCATAGAAGACCTTCGCGATTTGATCGTCCTGCGTAACATCGCACATGAATCCCGAGGCGCCTGGCAGATCGGCGATGAGGTCTTTGGCTTCGAGAGCCAGACGTTCATTTTGGTAAGTTATTGCCAGCTGCCAGCCGGCCTGTTGCAGCTTCTGGGCAATCGCCCAGGCGATGCTGCGCTTGTTTGCCAGGCCGAAAATTACTGCCGTCTTCTGCGTTTCGTTCATCGTTACCCTCAGCTACCAGTTGGTGTCGCCGCCCCTTTTTTACCCAGAGCCTCGAAGGGTCCGAGGGCGGGGTTTAGGGTAAACCAGCCGCGGCCACAACGCTGCGAACAAACCGCGCCCTAACCAAATCACGGTACGCACGTCGTACCAATATTGCTTACGTTACCTCTAAGCCCCGCCCTCTGAAGAGGGTGGCTACAGGTTCAAATCCGGTGAAAGGCGCGCTCGATTTCTTTTACTGAGTAGCGTAGAACTACTGGTCGGCCGTGCGGGCAGCTCATCGGGCAATCGGTCTTGGCGAGTGCGCCGAGCAGCCACTCCATTTTTATTTTGTCGAGCGGCATGTTCACTTTTATGGCTGCGTGACAGGCGGTGGAGGCCGCGATTTTCGCTTGCAACGTTTCGATGGAAATCGCTGCGTTTTCGCGCTCGATGCCGTCGAGGATTTCGGTCAGAAGCTTTTCGGCGTCGCCGTTGGCTACTCCCGCGGGAACGGCTTGGATTGCGACGCTTCGTGGACCCATCGGCTCGACCTCAAAACCGTTTGCCGAAAGCTCTTCCGCGATTTTTTCGTAGATCACGAGTTGTCGTGGCGCAAGCTCGAGAATCATGGGCATCAACATCCGCTGGCTCTCGACCTTGCCAGCGCGACGCGCTTCTAAGTGCTGCTCGAACAGTACGCGCTCATGAGCAACATGCTGGTCGACGATCCACAGGCCTTCGCCGTTCACCGCCACGATAAAACTGGAACTGACCTGGCCGAGTGGCTTCAAATCCGTGATTTCGTCGGGATGTGGCAGTCGTGCGGGAGCATCACTGTTCGCGGCCGCGAAATTCGCGGCCCAGTTCGGCCCCGCCGCCGCTACAGGCAAAGATGCCTCCACCGCGCCGCCGAACGCAGATCCTGGCTGAAAACTGAAACGCTGCGGAACTGGTCGCTGCGGTGCGCCCGTCAAATCGGACCCGCCGTCGGAACCGACGCCGGAGCCGAGCCCAATTTCCTCGAGCGCAGGAATTATGGCGCGTGGCAAGCCGATGCTGTTGCCGGGGGAAATTGGCGGCCCGCCAGTAGAAGCCTCGGCGTCCGCACCATTTGTAGGAGGTACAGTAGAAGTGACGCCAGCGCCGGCGGCAGCCGCAAAACTCGCGATTGGCCGAGCGCCCATGAGCACCTGCCGAATCGCATCGCGCGTGAAATCGTGGACGAATTGAGACCTGCGGAAGCGGACTTCGATTTTGGCAGGGTGCACGTTGACGTCGACTTCGTCGTAGGGCATTTCGATGAATAACAGTGTCGCAGGGAAAACGTTACCAGGCAGGATGTTGCGGTAGGCTTCGTGGATGGCGTGCAGGATCAGGCGGTCGCGCACCAAGCGGCGATTTACGAAGACGTAGATGCCGTTGCGGTTGGGGCGCTGGATTTCGGGGCGTGAGGTGAAACCGTAGACGCCGATGCGGGCGCTTTCTTCGCTGGGTTCGAGTTCGGGCTGGGTGATCGCGGCGCGGAAGGCGGCGGACGCGGTGGGAATTTCTACCAATTCGTCGAGCGCTTGTTTGCCGAAGAGCTGGTAGACACGATCGGCTAGCCGTTCGACGGGGGCGCAATCGACGATTTGCTGCGTTGGCGTGGACAGGACGAATTGCTTGCCGGGATTGGCGAGCGCGTAGTGGGTGACCAGCGAGGCGATGTGACCGAGTTCGGTGGTTTCTGATTTCAGGAACTTTCTACGGGCTGGAACGCTGTAGAACAGGTCGGCTACGCTTACGGTCGTTCCCGCAGGGAGGCCCGCCGACTTCACGCTGACTAATTTTCCGCCGGCGAATTCGACACGGGTGCCTTCGGGTTCTGTGGCGTCGCGCGTTTCGAGTAGGAGGCGTGAGACTGCGGCGATGGTTGGCATTGCTTCGCCGCGGAAGCCGAGGGTGGCGATCGACATTAGATCGTCGGCCGAGCGCAGCTTGCTGGTGGCGTGGCGCTCGAAGGCTAGGAGCGCGTCATCGTGGGTCATGCCGTGGCCGTCGTCGATGACGCGGATCATGCGCTTGCCGCCGGATTCGACTTCGACGCGGATGGCCTTGGCACCGGCGTCGAGCGCGTTCTCGAGCAGCTCCTTCACGACCGACGCAGGGCGTTCGACGACCTCGCCGGCGGCGATGCGGTTGGCGACAGCTTCCGGCAATATGCGGATGCGGCTCATGATTGGGCGTTAGAACGCATAGGGGACATAGCCGCGTCGCGAAATCTGCGAGTGGAACCAAGGACAAAGAGAAAACGGCCCAGGGACCAAATTAAAACCGGCGAGAGAAAAAACAGAGGCAAGAATACCGTAAATTGCCAATCGATCGCATCGCCTGGGGCGATGAAAAAGATGAAGATGATGCAAAATAGCCCCCCGCCAGCAACAGCCTGAATACCTGGTGGCAAGAAGTATCGTAGCTTTTTGCTCCATGTCAATTGCGGCCACTCACGCGAGCCGTCGTCAAAAGACTGCCCACAATTCCTGCAGACGGTACCGCCGCAGCCCAGCCTCACATTTTGAGGCCAAAAGTCTCTCCGAAACGCGGAATGGCTCTGCGGGCAGGCGTCACGTGTCCAGCGGACGAAGGCTAGAAACATGAACGGCACCGAGCGGGGCACCGGAAGCAAGATGGCGGCCTGATTGAATGGGCGGTGATCGTCCCGGATCGCGGGCCCGTCCGGGCGAGTGTTCATGAGCATAAGTTACTGGCCTCACCCTTGCCGCTTGATGGCGATGCCTAGGTTGTCGAGTTGGTCTTTGTCGACTTCGCTGGGGGATTCGGCCATTAAGTCTTGGGCGGCGGTGGTTTTGGCGAAGGCGATTACTTCGCGGATGGATTTTTCGTTGGCGAGTAGCATGACTACGCGGTCTAGGCCTAGCGCTATACCACCGTGGGGCGGAGTGCCGTACGTTAGCGCATCGAGGAAGAAGCCGAAGCGGCGGCGAGTTTGTTCTTCGCTCAGGCCTAGGGCTTTGAATAGGTTGGCTTGAATGTCTTGGCGGTGGATTCTTATGCTTCCTGAGCCTAGCTCTACGCCGTTCAGGACCAGGTCGTAACCCTTTGATCGCACTTCCCAAGGGGCCGTTTCTAGTTTGTCCAGGTCTTCTTCGACTATGCCTGTGAAGGGGTGTTGGGCGCTTACCCAGGTTTTTTCGTTGGGGCTCCATTCGAACAGGGGGAAGCCGGTCAGCCAGAGAAATTTCCATTGGGATTTGTCGATTACGTTTAGGGCATCGGCTAGTTGGAGGCGGAGTTGGCCCGCCACCAGGGCGGCGGCTTCGCTGCCTTTGATTTGGGTTTTGGCGGAGACCGCCACTACTAGGTCGCCTGTTTTTGCTTCGCAGGATTTGGCTAGCTTGGCTACATTTTCTGGACCGATTAATTTTTCTACTGTGGAGGTTGTGCCTTCGGCGGCTAGTTTCACGAAGTAAGCGCCTTGGGCTCCGGCGGCCTTTGCTTTTTCAATCAATTCGTCGAGTTGCTTGCGCGAATAGGTTGCGGCGCCTGGGGCGGCGAAGGCGAAAACGCTTCCTTCGATCTGCAGTTTTTCTTTCGCTTCCTGCGGGAAGGCGTCGGTTACTTCGCGGAGTTCCATGCCGAAGCGCAGGTCAGGTTTGTCGCTGCCGTATCTGCGGACGGCGTCTTTGTAGAGCATGTGCGGGAACGGGGCTTGTGCTTTCACACCAGCGACGGCGCAGGCGCGGACCATCACTTGCTCGATCACTTGGAAGATATCTTCCTGGCGGGGGAACGACATTTCTACGTCTAATTGGGTGAATTCGGGTTGGCGGTCGGCGCGCAGATCTTCGTCGCGGAAACATTTTACGATTTGGAAGTAGCGGTCCACGCCGCCGATCATCAGGATTTGCTTGAAGATTTGCGGGGATTGCGGGAGCGCGTAGAACTGGCCGTGGTGCACTCGGCTGGGGACTAGGTAGTCGCGGGCGCCTTCTGGCGTCGAACGGGTTAGCATCGGAGTTTCTACTTCGATGAAGCCCATTTCGTCCATCGTCTTGCGCATTTCTAGCAGGATTTTGTGGCGCAGGGCTAGATTGGCGTGCTGCTTCGGGCGGCGCAGGTCCAGGTAACGGTAACGCAGGCGGGTTTCTTCGGCGGCGTTGATTTCGTCTTCGATTTGGAATGGTGGCGTTTTGGCATTGTTTAGGATGTGGAGTTTGTTGGCGATGATTTCTACTTCGCCGGTGGCCAGGTCGGGATTTGCTTTTTGGCGGACGACTACCTTGCCTTCGACCGCTACTACGTATTCGCTGCGGACATGTTCGGCTTTGGCGTGGGCTTCGAACTGGGTTTCTTTGTTGAAAACTATCTGGACTATGCCCGTGCGATCGCGGACGTCTAGGAATAGGAGGTTGCCTAGGTCGCGGCGTTTGGCTACCCAGCCTAGGACTGTGGCTTCTTTGCCGGCGTCGGTGGCGCGTAGGGCGCCGCAGTAATGGGTGCGTTTCAGGTTGCCTAAAAAATCGAGCAAGGTCGTGATCCTCTTCCTAGCTACGTGCGAGATCTATTGTACGTTGAGATCCTTCGGCGATCCTTATCGATCGTCTCAGGATGATAATTGCTTGCTTTGCTACAAAATCGCTGGTCGTGGCGTTGGTACGACGACCGATTGCGCCAAGGTATCTTCGAAACCTCGCACACACCCGAGCGTCGAAGCTACTTCCTGCTGACGGGTCTAAAGACCCGCCACTACAGCTGTCCCAGAGAATCGCGAAGGTGCTCGATTATCTCCGGCTCTGGTAGCTTTTGTTGCGTGCCGTCGGCTAGTGTTTTCAGCGTCCAGAGGCCTTCGCTCACTTCGTTTTCGCCCAGGATCAGGGCGAATTTTGCTCCTAGCTTGTCGGCATGGCTCAGGGCTTTGCCGAATTTTAGCTCGGTTGGGGGTAATTCCACGCTGAAGCCGGCTTGGCGCAGATCTTTTGCGGCGCGGACGGCGGTGGCGTAGGCGTGTTCGCCCATCCAGGCGATGTAGACGTCGCGGCCTTGCTTGCTTGGGGCTTTGCCGCCTTCTTGCAGGGAGAGGATCAGGCGGTCTTCGCCGATCGCGAAGCCGATTCCTTTTGTTGGCGGGCCACCTAGTAGTTCTACCAGGCCGTCGTAGCGGCCGCCTCCGCAGACGGCGTTCTGCGAGCCCAGGCCTTGGGCGGTGATCTCGAAGGTGGTGCGCATGTAGTAGTCGAGGCCGCGTACCAGGCGCCAGTTTTCGCGATAGATAACGCCGCGGAGTTGTAGTTGTTGTTTCACTGCGGCGTAGTGGGCGGCGCAGTCGGCGCAGAGGTGGTCGGCGATGTGCGGGAGCGTGGCGATGATGGCTTGCTCGTTTTCGACTTTGGAGTCGAGGACGCGGAGCGGGTTGGTGTCGACGCGGCGCTGGGAGTCCGGGCCTAGCTGGTCTTTTACTTTGGTTAGTTCGGCGCGGAGGAGTTCTACGTAGGCGGGGCGGCAGTTCGGGGCGTTGTGGCCGATGGAGTTTATGTCGAGTTCGATGCCTTTCAGTTCGAGTTTGTCGAAGAAGGTCATCAGCATTTCGATTAGTTCCGCGTCGATGGCCGGGGCGTCGTTGCCACCGAGGACTTCAGCGCCGATTTGGTAGAACTGCCGGTAACGGCCTTTTTGCGGGCGCTCGCGGCGGAACATTGGGCCTGTGTAATACAGCTTCACCGGTTGCGGGAGTTGTTGCATTCCGTGCTCGATGTAGGCGCGGCAGACACTTGCTGTAGCTTCGGGACGAAGGCTCACCGAAGTTTCATCACGGTCTTCAAACGAATACATTTCTTTGCCAACTACATCGGTGTCGACACCAATGGAACGGGCGAACAGTTCGGTGGGCTCGAAGATCGGAACGCGGATTTCGCCGAAGCCGAAGTTTGAGAAAACAGTGTTCGCCGTTTGTTCGACGTGATTCCATAGCGCGGTTTCCGGTGGCAGCAAATCACGGACGCCTTTGATCGCTTGGAACTTGCGCGGCTTCTCTGCGCGCTTTGTGGCTTCTTCACTCACTCGACGGGTTCCTCGCGGTAGATGTTTTTGTAGGCTACGTAGCGTTTGGCGTATTCGTCGATGGCGGCTTGGTCGATGGGGGTTAGGGTGCGCTTGATTTTGCCGGGGTGGCCTACTACCAGGCTGTTGGGGGGAATTTCTGTGCGCTCTAGGAGCAGCGTGCCTGCTGCTACTATGCTACCTTCGCCGATTGTTACACCGTTTAGAATGATTGAGCCCATGCCGATTAGGCAGCGCTGGGCTATGTTGCAGCCGTGAAGGGTGACGCTGTGGCCTACGGTTACGTCATCGCCCAGGATCAGCGGGTATTCGTCGCGCATTACGTGGAGGACGGAGGCGTCCTGGATATTTGTGCGAGCACCGATGCGGATGTAGTTTACGTCGCCGCGGATTACCGTGCAGGGCCAAACACTGGAGTCGTCGCCGATGGCTACGTCGCCGATGATTACGGCGGCGGGGTCGATGTAGGCGGAGGCGGCGATTTCGGGCCGCTTGCCGCGATAGGGTCGGATCATGCTATCCCTTTGATTCATTGGCACATAGGACGGGCGGTTGACGCCGCGCAGCATTGGGAAAATCACTTTGATTCACACGTCAAGATAACATCCGCTTGCTAAAGTGACAAGGAACGGCCGAGAGAAAGAAAAAAACAAGCATAACGCAGAGACGCGGAGGGCGCTCAAGTTTCGCGGAGAATTTGAACTCCTTGCGGAGAAAGAAAGAAAATGATTTAACAGCGAGGTACTGAGGTCGGAGCACAAAGTGCACAGAGAAGAAACTTCCTTCTCCTTAGCTTTCGACTTTAAACTGCCGACTGTCGACCTCTTATTCCTCAGCCGTTCAGTCGATTGTTACTGACGGTCCTTGCGTTGTTGTACCTAGTTCGGCTAGACGGGCGGTTACGGCGTGGGCTACGCCGTAGAGACTTTTTGCTACTGGAGAGTCTTTGCCTTGGGCGGCTACTGGTTTGCCGGTGTCGCCGCCGATGCGGATGCGGGGGTCGATTTCGATTTCGCCCAGGACTGGGACGCCGTATTCGCGGGCGGTCTTGGCACCTCCGCCGTGGCCGAAGATGTCGATGGGCTTGTCGCAATGGGGGCAGGTGAAGGTGCTCATGTTTTCGACTACGCCCAGGACTTCCACGTTTACCTGGCGGAACATTTCGATGGCTTTGCGGACGTCGGCTAGGGCTACTGTGGACGGCGTGGTGACTACGACTGCGCCGGTTACGGCTACCGTTTGGATTAGGGTTAGCTGGACGTCACCTGTGCCCGGCGGTAAGTCGATCAGGAGATAGTCGAGTTCGCCCCAGATTACGCTGCGCAGGAATTGCGTGATTATGCTGTGGAGCATGGGGCCGCGCCAGATCATGGGCTTGTCGCCTGGATTGAGCAGGCCCATCGAGATCATTTTTATGCCTTGGACGTCTACGGGATAAATGCGCTTTTCTGGGGTGGCGCGGGGTTCTTCCAGCGTGCCTAGCATGATGGGAACGTTGGGGCCGTAGACGTCAGCGTCTAGAAGGCCCACCTTATTGCCGAGCTTGGATAGGGCTAGGGCTAGATTTACGGCTACCGTGGTTTTGCCGACGCCACCTTTGCCGCTGGCTACTGCAACTAGATTTTTCACGCCGGGGATTGGGTAACGTTCCGGCATTGGTTGCGCTGCTGGTCCTGGCGGCATTTTTTACCTCTCGGTGATACGGTCGACCTTACAGCTCGAATTTCTAGAAACGCTGGCTGAAAAGGGCGGCTACAGCTTGACTGTTAATTGGTCGGTCGAACCGTTCTCCCTATTGGTGTCATCCTGAGCGAAGCGAAGGATCTGAATCTAAGAAACGACTGGATTGTACCCGTTTCGCTGACCGCGGCGCAGCAGTGCTGCGCCCTACGAGGGATTGTGACGCCACAGGTATTCGCAGAGCGCTGGGCGCCACGCCGATAGTCAATCATGCGTTGATGCCGTGGCATTTTTTGTATTTTTTGCCGGAGCCGCAGGGACAGGGGTCGTTGCGGCCAACTTTTGCGGCGGCGCGGACTGGCTTAGGCGGTTCGGCTTGGGCGGCGCCGGTCTGATATTGCAAATCTTTTTGCTGGCGCTGCTGTTTGCGGTCGAGTTGCCGCGCCACGTCGGGCAGACGCTGAGGTGCGGGCTGCGAAGCCCGTGCCGCGGCGCTTGCGACGGCGGCCTGCGCACCACCCGCTCGCGGACCTTGCGGCGGGCGGGGCTGCTGCGCGTCCGGATGCGTGTGCATTTCATCCGGGGGGCGCTCCGCTTGTTGAACCTGGATGTGATAGAGATATCGGATGGTCTCGTTGTCGATGCGGGCCATCATGTCTTCGAACAGGACGAAGGCTTCCTTTTTGAACTCGACGATGGGGTCTTTCTGAGCGTAGCCGCGCAGACCGATGCCCTCCTTAAGGTGGTCGAGCGACAGGAGATGGTCTTTCCACTGCGAATCGACTACGTCGAGGATGATGCGGCGTTCGAGCCAGCGCATCAGGTCGGCGCCGAACTGCTTTTCTTTTTCTTCGTAGCGCTTTACCACCGCTTCGGCGGTAGCATCGGCAAGTTGCTCATGACTGAGCGCGCCCGGATCGGCGCCGGAGGCTTTAGCATCGACGCCGAACTGGCTGTTTACTTCAGCGAGAAATTGCGTGGTGTTCCACTGATCAGGATGCTGCTCGCGCGGGCAGTAGGTATTCACGAGTTCGCGGGCTACATCTTCCGCGATACCCAAGACGTAATCCCGCTGATCTTTGCCCTCCAGCGCAGAGCGGCGGATGGCGTAGATCGTCTCGCGCTGTTTGTTCATTACATCGTCGTACTCGAGCAGGTGTTTGCGGGCATCGAAGTTTTGCGCTTCTACGGACTTCTGCGCGTTTTCAATGCGCCGGGAAATCAGGCCGGACTCGATAGGCACGCCTTCGGTCATGCCCAGGCGAAACATCAGCGCTTTCACGCGTTCGCCGCCGAAGATGCGCATCAAGTCGTCTTCCAGGGAGAGGAAAAAGCGCGACGAGCCGGGGTCGCCCTGTCGGCCAGCGCGTCCACGCAGCTGATTGTCGATGCGGCGCGCTTCGTGGCGTTCAGTGCCCAGAATGTGCAGGCCGCCGAGCGCGACGACTTCATCGTGTTCGGCCTTGCACTGTTGCGCGAATTGCTCGTACACCGGTTTCCACTGATCGGCGGGAACCTGAAAGATTTTGCCTTCGTGCTGGAACAAGACCATCGGCGCAATCGGTTGCGCAATTTCCCCTGCTGCGTTGATACTCGCGCCATCGGCAGGAATTACCGCGGGCGCGGCAGAATAGGGCATGGCCATCTTGTTTTTCAGAAAATGGTCGCGAGTCATTTGCTCGGGATTGCCACCGAGGAGAATGTCGGTGCCGCGCCCGGCCATGTTGGTGGCGACGGTTACGCCACCCTTGCGGCCGGCCTGCGCAACGACGCGCGATTCGCGCTCGTGCTGCTTGGCGTTGAGCACCTGGTGCGGGATGCCCGCCTGTTTCAGAATGTCGGCGATGGCTTCCGATTTTTCGATGGAAATCGTACCAACCAGGACCGGCTGTCCGCGCTCGTGAAAATGGCGAATGCCGTTGGCGTAGGAATTGTCTTCCTGCATGATGCCGTTGACGACGGCGTGAAACTTCTCCTTTTCGGTCCGGTAAACGACGTCGGGATATTCCCTGCGAATCAGCGCGCGGTTGGTTGGGATCACGACGACGTCTAAGTTGTAAATCTTGGCGAATTCCGCCGCTTCGGTTTCCGCGGTGCCGGTCATGCCGGACAGCTTCTTGTACATGCGGAAATAATTTTGAAATGTGATGGTCGCAAGGGTCTGATTCTCGCGTTCGATCTTGACGTTCTCCTTAGCCTCGACGGCCTGGTGTAAACCGTCGGACCAGCGGCGGCCGGGCATCTGCCGTCCGGTGAATTCGTCGACGATGATAACTTCCCCGTCTTTCACGACATAGTCGACGTCTCTCTTATAGAGCGCGTGCGCGCGTAATGCCTGATATACGTGGTGAATTACTTCCATGTGCGCAGGGTCATACAAATTGCCGAGACTAAGCAGCCGCTCGCACTTGCTGACACCTTCTTCGGTCAGTGTGGCCTGTCGATGCTTTTCATCCAACGTGTAATCGATGTCTTGAATCAGCTTGGGAATGATTTTGTCAATCTTGTAATACTTGTCGGTGGATTCTTCGGCCGGACCGGAAATAATCAGCGGCGTACGCGCTTCATCGATCAGAATCGAGTCGACCTCGTCCACGATCGCGAAATGGTGGGCCCGCTGCACGCATTGCGCGAGGTCGTACTTCATATTGTCGCGCAAATAGTCGAAGCCGAATTCGTTGTTGGTGCCGTAGGTGATGTCGGCGCCGTAGGCCGCGCGTCGCTGCTCGTCATCAAGATCGTGCACGATCACGCCTACCGAAAGACCGAGGCCGCGATAGAGCGCGCTCATCCACTCCGCGTCGCGGCGGGCCAAATAATCGTTGACCGTAATGATGTGAACGCCACGCCCGGCCAGCGCGTTTAACGCAGCGGGCAGAGTGGCAACAAGGGTTTTGCCTTCACCGGTTTTCATTTCGGCGATTTTGCCGTCGTGCAGGACCATGCCGCCGATCAGCTGCACGTCGAAATGCCGCATGTTCAGAAAACGGCGGCCCGCTTCCCGCGCCAACGCGAACGCCGGAACCAGAACAGGCTCGAACGCTTTTTGCATTAAGTCGCGAAAAGTCGGCTCGCTCGGATCGCCGTCCTTGAGAGGCGCTTGAACTTGCTCTTTCAGGGCAAGAAAGCGAGCCTTTAGCTCCTCGTCGCTGAGCGCCCTAATTTCGGGCTCCAAGGCATTGATAGCCACGACATTGGGCTGTAATTTTTTGACATCGCGCTCGTGCTTGGTGCCGATAAATCGCGCGATTACGCTGTCAACAACCTTTGCTGCATCCATGAATCGTTTCGCCGTTTCCTGACGGTATTCCACGCGCCGGGGCCCTACAGCCCCAATAAGATGACCGGCGCAAACCTTTATTCTATCTGTTTCGATGCGCGGACGCCAAAAATGTGCCGGTTGGGTGCGGAACGGCGAGAAAGGACGCGCGGTAGCCGCCTTCTGAAAAGGGCGGCTACAGGTGCGGAATCTTAGCGGGAGTGGGTGCCGGTTGGCACCGGGGTATCGACCGGAGCGGGTGTGTCGCCGCTGACGCTGGACCTGTTTGGAGCCGCCAGGCTATCCGCGAGCAGGCGACGCAGGCGGCTGCGCTCATCGAGACCCATATCCACGATTTCAAAAGCCATATCCTGGGCGCGATAGTCGCGCATCAGGGCGGTAGCCTGCAGGTTGCGCAGGCCCAGTTGGAACTTAAGCTGAACTGGCGTGCCGGGCGCGAGGTGGCGGCTGATCGTCGCGACACCGCCCGTGAGGCTGGCGGTCTTGATCTGCAAGCTGCAAGCCTCCTTCAGGTTGGTGCTGACCGCGGTGACCGGCTTGTTCAGTCGCACTCTTTTATGGCGGCGCTGGCGCACGAACTTACAGTTTGGCGCCAAATTCAACGGGGCAAGAGTCAGATCGGCCTGGTCCAGCCCACTATGAGGCAGAAACGCAATGGTCCACGCCGGATCCAAATTTTCGAGCGCTTGAAATGCGGCGATGCGAAGCTCCTGCGGCTGCAACCATCCCAGAAATTTCTTGGCTTCGACGATGCGCTTGAGCGCGGTAATGGATTCCGAAGCGGGAATGCGGCCCAGCGCTTCGACGGCCTTGACGCGAAGATAGGTGCTGGCTTCGGGAGGCAAATCGCCATCGGCGATGGTGAGCAAGCGGCCGAGAGCTTCGCGGTCTTCGGTGACACCGATTTCGTCAATCGCCAGCGGCATGATCAGTGGATCGAGGTGATCGAGCAATTCCAGCAATATGCGGCAACGACCCGGAGCGCCGCTGGCGGATATCTGGCGCACCACGCGATCCTGCGATGTACGCGGAAGATCCTTCATGCGCATTGGCAAGAAAACCTGTACCGCCTGCGGATCGAGCTTGCAGAGCAATCCGACCATCTCGACGGCCTCGGCTACCGGACCGCTGCGCACTGTGCCCCGAAGATACTGTACCCCTTCCTCGCCAAGGTCGGCAGCCAGGTTCGCAACGTGCTCGGCGTCGTCTCGCAAACTGCAGCGATTAAATTTCGCGGAAAGCTGCTCCATGGAAGTCTGCGGCATCATCTTCAACACGCTGGTAAGACCAGCTGCGGCCTGGCGCGCACGCAATGCTTCCTCCACAAATTCCGGAACGCGCTCCTCGATACCCATCTTCGATCGCAGGGTGCGAGCTGCGCCAGGATGCTGCGCATCGACGCCGGAAAGCAGTTCGAGCGCTTGCTCCATTGCTGCATAGCTGCGGCTCGTGGCGGCTTCCTGGCTCAACCGCACAAATGCGGCGCTCACCAGGCCCTGAAGCTCGGAGTCTTGCTCGATGTTCAATCGCAAGCCCAGATGCTGCAGGGCCCCGATTAAAAGTTTCGGATCGACCTGGGCGTACAATCCCGCCATTTGGGAAAGACCAGCGGCGGTTCGCTTGCGGGCATCGGTGTCTTCGCTGTCGGCACACTCCGCATAGTTCTGCAGAACGCTGATGGCGTCCGCAATATTTCCTTGCTCGACCAGCTCGCCAACGTAAGACTGCACGTTACGCGGCGGGATGCACCAAGCCTCAGTCGAAAGCAGCACCGTACGCTTGCCGCTCTCTGGAACCGCGGCCCAGAACTGGCGATCCAAAATTTCCCGGTGCGACTCCACCAGTACCCCGGCTTCACTCAACTTGTCTTCATGAGCGCCGAGAATTTTGCGCAGGCTGTCGATCTCCGAGTTCATGCGGTCGAGCATTTGACGGACCGCGTTCACCTTGACGTCGCCTTTTTCGTAGCGTTCCAGCGCGAAACGAATCGCCAAGTGCTCGGCTAGCTGCACCAGCATGGACTGATCCGGTTTGGTGTCCGGGGCATGCGAAGCCAATTCGGCGAGGGCTGCTTTCAGGGTGTCTTGTGCGCGGCCGGGCAGTCGGGTCATTTGCTCGTGGAAGGCCCCCGCCGCAGCCATGCCGCTACCCCCGCCCGCACCAACGTGGCCCACGCTCGTAAGCGCGCTCAAAATACCCAAGATTTCTTGCTCGCTCGGTTCGCCGCCAATTGGCCGACTCGAACCCAATCCTCCGACCGCGGTTCGAAGCGGAGCGGCCGCGCCAGCGGCACCAACGGTCGCCGAACCATGGTCGGGTTCCACAACGAAAGTGCCGCTACCCACGACCGCGGGATCGGCGGCAACGCCATCGGTTCCCGAGCTACTGTAGAATCCGCCGCTGGTCCCTCCTTCGCTGACCGCGGTGCAGCCTCCGTTACCGCTTCCGGCCCCTGGTCCATTACCGAAGCCGCCGCCTGCGCTGCCCGCTCCCCCGCCCCTGGTCGCGCCCTGGGCCGCCGCAATCATTTCCAATAGCTTTTTCGGATCGTTCAGCCATTGTTTGAACTGGTCCTGGTCGTCACCCAGCGTCGAGACGGCGAGCTGCGCCGCCATGCTGGCATCTCGAAAGCGCGCATCGGTGGCCACGAAACAAATCTCGTTGATGCGAATACCCTGAGTTCCGACCAACGCAGCTTTCAGTTGCTCGGCCAGTTCCGCGGGTTTGGCTTTACCGGTAGGAAAGGCGTGCGCAAAACGCCTCAACTCTTCTTCCGTAATCGATGGGAAAAACTGCACACTGGCGAGACCGGCAGCCGACAGGAGCTGCGCGAATTGCTTTTCCGCCGGTGCGCCGTCGAGTGGTACACCATCCAATAGCAGTTGATTCCCGGTGGCGCCCAGCAGCAAGCTGCCTTCGAGGCCGGAAGGAATCGCCGTGCGCAGCTCGCGCCACGCCATGTCGAGGTGCTCGACGGTACGAATATGATCGTAGCCGTACAAGCGGGCAAATTTCAGGAGAATATTCAGGCTCCGTATGAAAGCCCGGCCGGCGGTCGTTTTTGGGTCTGCTACCTTCATTCCCCTCCGCGGCTGGGACTACCGCACCAGTACCGTAGTCGCAGCAACGCACCGCGACAATGGTACAGAGGTCCCATTTGCAGCGATCAGGACGTTGCTAAATCGTCGCACTTGCCTGACCGCCCGGACAGCTGGCCCAATGGGAAAAATGGGGAGGGAATACGCGGGAACTTGCGTTGAGTTCGTTGTCAGAAGGAAATTCGCCGATTAGCCACTATAACGTCCAGCGGACTCGTCTTCGCAGAACAACGCTAATTCCTCATCATCGCTACTCGCCCGCGCCGACGCGTACGGTTCGAAGCCTGCGCGGGCAAAGGCAAGCCGCCCAGCTCCAGCAACAACTTTCGTAGCCTGGAACGCTCATCCAGGTCCATCTCGACAAATTCGAACGCCATAGCCTGCGGCCGCGCCCCACGCACAACGGCCTGGGCCTTGATGTGCCGAACCCCATGGGTAAGTTTCAGCGTCAAGAGCGACCCCGGCGCCAAGTGACGATCGCCGGCACCGATGCCGCCGCCTAAATTCATCTCCGGTATCGACAAGCGAATGTTTTCGCGCAAATTGGTAGTGACCGCAATCACGTTTCGCGACAGCTTAAGTCGCGCGTAACGCCTCTGCCGGATCACCGAAGCATTCGGATCGGGATCGGTGGGTTCCAAAGTCAAATCCCTGCGATCGAAGCCACTGGGCGTGAGTTTTTGCATCGCCATGACCGCATCGATTCTCATCAACGATTGTGCGGCGGCGATGCGCTCCTCGTCAGGATACTTCCAGCGCCAAAGCTGCTTGGCTTCCATCATTTCCTGCATCAGCGGAGCGGCTGCGGCAGCCCGCAAACGGCCCAGCGCTTCAATAGCCTTCACCCGCGTATATCCAGGCGTGGAATCGTCCTCGGCGAGTTCGAGAAGTTTCGGGATACAGTCCGGGTGTCCGCTCATGCCCATTTCGTCGATAGCCAGCGGCCTAATCATGGAATCGAGAGAATCGTAAAGAGCGACCAGCAGTGGTGCGCGGGAGTTCACCGGCGCTGAAGAAAGCTGGCGCACAGTACGGTCGTGCGCCCCGCGCGGCCATTGCGACAATCGCACGGGAAGAATCTTGGCCACGGCATCCGGCGCAAGCTGCGTCAGCAACCCAACGGTTTCCGCAGCCTCGGAAGCCGGCGCGGTCTGCAGTGTTTCGATCAGGCGATTCGTGGCTTCTTCGCCCAAGGTGCGCACAATCTCACCCAACAGCTCGCAATCTTCGCGAAAACCACAGTGCCCAAAACGATTGGTGACGTAGTGCAGGGTCGCCTTCGGCATCAATGCCAGAATCTCCACCATCCCGTCCGCGAGATGCCCGCTCCGCAGCGCTTCTTCCACGAATTCCGGCATGCGCTCTTCGGCGCCGATACGCGGCCGTAAGCTTTGCGTCGATCCAGGACGCTGTGCTTCCACGCTTTCTAGCGAAGCCAAGGCTTGCTGCATTGCCGGGTAGCATCGTTTCGACGCCGCCTCCTGGCTGAGCCGCACAAACGCCGCGCTAATCAAGGTTTGCAGTTCCGGTTCGCGTTCGACGGCCAATTGGTTCCCCAGGCGGCGAATCGCATCCATTAAAGCGCTGCCGTCGCCGCTTCCGTACAATTCCGCAAGGTCGGAGAGCCCGATCGCCGTGGTACGACGCGCCTCTGGGTTTTCCAGGCCAACGCACGCGGCATACTTCATCAATATCTCATTCACCGTCTTCAGCTCACCGCGCCGCAGCATATCTTCCAGATACGCCCGCACGTTCCGCGGAGGCACGCACCACGCCTCCTCGGAGGTAAGCACTTCCTTCTTGTTTTCGTCGGGAACTTGATCCCAGAATTCCTGGTCCAGCAATTCCGTGTAGGACTGCACCTGCAACCCCGCATTCGCCATCATCTCTTCCTGCGTGCCCAGAATTTTCCGCAGGCCTTCAATCTCGGCGTTCATCCGGTCGAGCAACTGCTTCACCGCGTTTACGCGCAACTCCCCGCGTTCGTAACTGTCCAACGCGAATCGTATGGCCACATGCTCGGCAAGCTTCAGAAGCATGGGCTTGTCCGCTTTTTGCGTGGGTGCTTGCGCCGCTAATCCCGCCAGCGCCTGCTGCAAAGTAACTTGCGCGCGCACTGGCATGGCGCTCAGCCGCGCTTGAAAATTCGGCACCTCGTGGCGCGCCTCCGGGTCCTTACGAGACTTGCCCAGTTGCGCGAACAACGCCAGCATCTGCCGGACGTCGTCCTCGGCAACAGCGTAGGCGCCCGATCCAGCGACGGGACCCGCACCCGGAATACCCGTTTCCGCGCCCCCAACTGTGCTCGTGGACGCACGGAGTAGCGCCGAAGCTGTAAGCCATTTCCCTGCTTCAGGACTTCCGGCACCAACGTGTCCGAGCCCAGCAGCACCCGATGCGCCGACGGTCACCGGTGAGCCCAAGCCCCCACCTCCGCCTAAGCCCCCGCCGCTGCCAAATCCACCCACACCGCCCCGCGAGCCACTCCCGCCTGAACCAGATCCAGCGCCCGTATCCCAGAGCGTGCCGGTCCCGCTGCCCCCAACGCCCCCTCCTCCACCATCTGAACCAGGTCCCGCGCCCCCTCCACCCGGCCCGCGACTGCTCTCCGCAGCAAGGATCATCTGCAGCAGCTTGTTCGGATCATCGAAGAAATCCCTATATTTGTCGCCCTGTGCACCCAGCACTTTCGCTGTCAGATTGGCGGCCATCTTGATTCCGGCCACCGAAGAATCTTCCGCCACGTAGCGGATTTCATTGATCTTGATACTCGTCTCGCCCGCCAATGCCGATTTTAATTGCTCCGCCAGCGCGGTCGGCTTGGCATTGCCGCTAGGAAAACCGCGAACGAAGCGTGCGAACTGAGGCTGTGTAGTGGTAGTACTGAAGTGGATGCTGGCAATACCCGAGCTGGTCAGCAACTGCGCGAAACTCTTTTCCCCAGCCGCCGCACCCAGCGGAACACCATCCAGCAAAATCTGGTTGCCCGACGCGCCCAGAAGCAAACCGCTGCCAGCGCTCTCCTCCAGAGCCGATTTCAGCTCCTTCCAAGCCGTCTCAAATTGCGCCCCTGTACGCACATGTCCAAACTCATATAGACGTGCGAATTTCAGCAGAATATTCAGGCTGCGCACAAACGCCCGGGCCGCCGCTCGTGTATCGCTGCTCATAAGTTACGTTGTGAGAAGGGAACCGACTCCGCCCCTCACGCACTTTTCGTCTTACCACAGTAGGTTGCTGCGCGCGTCGAGACAAGTCTGAGAATCAGACTTGTAACCATCTGACTAACAGTACTCTGTTTTTCGGGGTGTTCCCCTACGAACCGATTAATACCGTACCTATTAAGCAATTCTACTTTCCGTCTGCGTTGCGACCTTATCCACGGCATCCTAGAATGGGCGCGGAAGCCGATTACGCCTTACCGTTCAAGGCGCCCTTGGCCGATTATTTCGGGGCCATCCCCGTAAAGCATGTTGCGAGTTGCGATGACAGACCAGCCCCATTCCGAACGATTCAAAGCGGACATGCCGCAGATCCCCGGCGTCGCAGCCGCAGGCGCGTCGAGCGGAGTGAAGCCCGCGAATTCCACGCCGCGCCTGATTGCCGCCCTGGCCGCCTTCGTTCTTTTATGTTTGTTAGGATCGCACTGGCTGCTAGGCTCGAAACCGGTCGAAGCTCCTCCCGCAGCCCCGCCCCCGCAAATCGAAGTCCCGTCGCCTGCGGTCGATCCCACTGCCGCCATGCCCCACGCCACCCCCACCGCACCAGAAATCGCGACGGTCGCCGAAATGGCCAAACCCTGGACTTCCAAAGATTTTTTCTTCCTCAATCCTCTGTCGAGAGAGAGCGTTCCCGCCATCCTGATTCGGCTTCCCGGCAGCTCGGCTTCCAACCCGGACGGCTACTGGGCGCTCGAAAAAAAGGCGCCGTTTGGCGACTGCCAACTCGAGTACATCACCGATCTCGATCACCTGAAAAATGACTACGATTTCCGAGGGACCAAGCATCCCATGGTAGGAAATCCATGCAGCCGCAGCCTGTTTGATCCCCTCAAAATGAACGAAATCGCCGGAAATTTTTGGGTGCGAGGAACCCTGGCGCAGGGCTCCGATGTTCGCCCGCCCCTAGGCATCGAGCTGAAAATTCAAGGCAAGAACATCCTGGCTATGCGCATGGAATAGAACAGGTCGCAAAGCCCTTGTAGGACGGGGCTTGTTTATACCGAGCCGCGAAGGGCTGCGCCCGGCGTCAACACGGGCGCACTCCGCCCACCCACTCCAAACTTACTCCCGAACCCGGCCGCCCCCATACTTCCGAACCTCACCACCCATTCGACCAATCAACATCAAAAACACCATTCTCTGGTCCGCCCACCAGGACCACAGCGGATGCTCAAACGTAGCAGGCCGATTGTGCTCCACGAAAAAATGAGAGAGCCAAGCCAAGGCGTAGGAAACCACCAGCGCCGCCAGCAACCACCACCAGCGGTGCACTACAATCGCCCCGCCCACCAGCATCCAACCTGCAAGAGTGCCCACACAATGAATCGCTCGCGTAGTTGGCTTGCTGTGCGCACGCACGTACGCCGGCCAAAATTCGCCAAACGTCACGTAAGACCCCTCGCTTGCCACTGTTGCGTGGAGCTTACCACAAGCCAATTTCGATACCAGCAAAAGTATTGCCGCCCAATTGGCATAGGGGGAGTGGTTATCCACTCGCCCCTGCCACACCACCGCAGAAGCGGGCTCGCGTACGGCGGTTCAGAGGTTACGCATCCTCCTCGAGCAAGCGAGGGAGACCAAGCGAATTAAAATAAACGATGGGAAGCGGATACTAGGGGCTGGACTGTGCGCCAGATGCCAAGGGCCGTGCAGAGTCGCAGTCGTCCGCATATCTCACGAAGCGTTGCTTGCGCCGTTCGAGTTCGCGGTCGAGTTTGTCGGTCTGCTGCGCTTTGGCTATCGCTTGATGCGCCGAGCGTTTCGGCCGGAACCCGTGACTGTGTTCGGAGAATGTCGGGTCCCATCTGCGTTGCAGAACCTGCATTATCCCTGCTGGATCAACACCGTCGGGATACCAGCTTTTCGCATCCCGCCGTCCGGCTTCGGGATTTCCACCCGTCACACCGGTTGTGGCCTGTAGGTCCCGCACAACAGCTGATCCGGTATCGTG
>Ga0182024_10001888_pt1 | contig 52926 bp, 37 predicted proteins | sample P32metaG_FD_120480 | JGI IMG/M metagenome (GOLD analysis project Ga0182024, IMG submission 120480) | Permafrost microbial communities from Stordalen Mire, Sweden - P3-2 metaG (Illumina Assembly) | ecosystem: Environmental > Terrestrial > Soil > Wetlands > Permafrost | place: Sweden: Stordalen... | reverse complement strand
GCTGATCTCGACGCACCACACCGCCTACGACTGGCAGCTGGTGGCCGACCACGCCAGCCTGATCATCGACACCCGCAACGCGTTGTCGAAGGTCAGCGGACGGCGGGAACATATTGTGCGGGCCTGAATCAGACATCTCCATGACCAGCCCCACGCCCCAGACGCAATCCGCCCAAACCAGGCGGAAGATCCGCTGGCGGCGGCTGGGGCGCGGCATGATCCTGGGCGGTGTGGCCGGCGCGGCCATCGAAGTGCTCAACGTCAACGTCCTGTTCCGCAGCTTCAGCCACACGATCCTGGCGACAACAATCATCGGCGCCGTCGTCGGACTGACACGCTGGCGAAAAGTATTGTGGTACGTCAACGCGGCGCTGGTCATCGGCATCCTGCTGATTTCCTACACGCCGCTCGCGAGAATTCTGATCCACACACTGGACTGCGCCGATCCACCCGCGTCGGCGGACGCGATCGTCGTGTTGGCCGATGGATACATCGATACGCAGACGATCGCCGCACAGGCGCAGGACCGCGTGCTGTGCGCCCTGCGATTGCTCCGCGCCGGGTATGCGCATCAACTGCTGCTGACGCGGCCCGTTGGCACATCCGGGGGATGGACGAATCTCGTCCGCAAACAGATGCTCGATCTGGGCCTGGATTTTCCGGTGGATCAGACCGAGCCGGTGCGCGACACGCACGATGAATCGCTGGAGGTCTGGCGCATCGCCCGAGAGCGCGGCTGGCATCGGCTGATTTTGGTGACGCAGACCTGGCACATGCGCCGCGCCGGCGCGTTGTTCCAGAAAACCGGCCTGACGATCATCCGCGTCCCCTGCGGCGACAGCACCTACGACAGCCAGAGCGCCTCCAATCCCTACGACCGCCTGTGCGCCTTCCGCGACTGGCTGCACGAATCGGTGGGGTATCTGGTGTATGAGATGCGCGGGTGGATCTGATGCAGAAGTCGATACGCGACAGCCCGCAAAGAATTTGAATTTGATGGGGGGCGATCACGGTACAATCCGCCGCATGACACGCTCGAGCCATTGGCGGAATTTCGGTATGGCGATGACGCTGTGTGCGTTTGCCGCCTCGTCATTCGCGCAAATGGCGGCGACGACGCCGTCGACCCAGCCGGATATCCCCACCGGCGAAACCACCAAATATTCGTTTGCCAATAGCCGCATATTTCCCGGCACCGTGCGAGATTACTGGATTTATGTGCCGCGCGAATATCGCGCGGATAAGTCGGCGTGCCTGGTGGTGGATCAGGACGACGTTCAATTCCACGCGCCGGCCGTGTTCGATCGGCTGATCCATGATGGCCAGATGCCCGTCACGATCGCCGTGTTCGTGGCGCCGGGGAAGGTGAAGGCACTATCGCCGGCGGCGCTGGATCGGTTCAATCGCAGTTACGAATTTGACACGCTGGGGGACAGTTACGTGCGATTCCTCCTGGAGGAGCTGCTGCCGGAAGTGGAGAAGAAGACGGCCGGCGATGGCCGGGCGATCCGGATTTCGCACGTCGCCAACGATCGCGCCATCATGGGCTCCAGCAGCGGGGCGATCTGCGCATTCACCGCCGCGTGGGAACGGCCCGATGCGTTCAGCCGCGTGTTTTCCGCCATCGGGACGTTCGTGGATTTACGCGGCGGGAATATTTATCCCTCGCTGATTCGTAAATATGAGCCCAAGCCTATCCGCATTTTCCTGCAGGATGGCAGCGCCGATCACAATATTTACGGCGGCGATTGGTGGATGGCCAACCAGGAAATGGAACGGGCGCTGACTTACGCGGGATACGATGTGAATCATGCCTGGGGCACGGGCGATCACGATCACAAGCAGGCCGATGCGATTTTTCCCGACGTCATGAAATGGCTCTGGAAAGACTGGCCCGCGCCGGTGAAGGCGGGGTTGGGATCGGAGCAGCTTCGGCAGATCCTGATCGCCGGAGAGGGTTGGCAGGATGTGGAAAGCGGGCCGGACAGCGGTGTCATCCCCACGGGCCTGGCCAACGGGCGCGCTTTGGGGCCGGATGGGCGAATCCATCGCGCGGACGAACAGTTGCGGGGCAATCGATTGGTCATGGCCGCCAACGGCGGCGCCTATGTCACGCAGGCGCCGGCAGGCACGGACCCGGGCGCATTGTGGTATATCGCAGCCGATGGGAAAAAGAGGGTGGTCGACAAAGGGTTAAAATGTTACAGCGGCGTGACGCTGTCGCCGGACCAGTCGTTGCTCTATGTCGCCGATGCTCGCTCGCATTGGGTTTACAGTTATCAGATCCAGCCCGACGGGACGGTCGCGGACAAGCAGAAATTTTTCGATCTGTACGTGCCCGACTGCGCCGACGACGCGGCGGCGGGCGGGATGTGCACGGACCGGGATGGCCGGCTTTACGTCGCCACCGCCGCGGGCGTGCAGGTCTGCGATCAGGCCGGGCGGGTGATCTGCATCATGCCCACGCCGGCTGGAAAGGCCGTTGAGGTGGCATTCGGCGGCGCGACGTTCGACACGCTTTACGCGGCTTGCGGCGAAAAGCTTTATATGCGCAAGACCAAAGTCGTGGGCAGCCGACCGTTCCAAGCGCCCATCAAGCCCGCGCTGCCCAAGCTGTGAAATCTATACCCGGTATTGAAATACCTGTTCGACCGTTTGGTTGAAAACCTTGGCGATCCGGAACGCCAATACCAGCGACGGCGCATATTTACCCGATTCGATGGCGATGATGGTTTGGCGCGTTACGCCCACCAGGTCGGCCAGCTTTTGTTGCGTCATCTCGTTGCGTTCAAGGCGCAGCTCGCGCAGGCGATTATCCAGGACGGGGGTGCGCATATTGCGTATTTCACATGAGACGGTGCAGGATGAGCAACATAATGGAAGGAACACACAGCAGGGCAGCACATCCGATGTACACGATCAGCGGGAAAATCTCCACGTTGACAGGGCCCTCCCCGCGGTAGTGGTAGTAAATGCACATCATCCCTGAGACGAATAGGAGCCATAGAATCGCCCCGGCGATCTGAAGCGCGCGAAGATGAATCAAGCGGAGGCGCTCATCGTAGACGATGCTCCGCCGGCGGAAAAGAAACGGGGCGGCCCCCCACACGGCCAGAATACTGAATGCGCCCTGCGCCCTCATCCAGCCGATGCGCGGAAGCAGTGCGAGGAAAAAAACCAATGCCGCCAGCCCCACGCACAAAGTAAACACCGCGTATCGCTGTTGTTGAACCATAAAATCCTCGTGAAACTGATGTACGCTAAACCATACATAATGTCAAGTTTAAATGACATGGGAATATTGCGATGATTTTCGATCGCCGCTCGCCAACTGCCAATTCCCGATCTCCCCTTCCGCATCCACCGCCAGCCACTAGAATGTGGCGCGGGAGGCCGGCTTGGCTATTTCGGCTGTGAATCGAATCCTGGGCCGCGTCGGCGGCGACGGAGCGCCTCGGCGCAACGGACGCTTCGTCGAGGAAGAGCCGTTCCGCGCGGAGCTGTTCAGCGTCAACCAGTTGGAGCGCCACGCCCGCTCGCTGGCGGGCTGGCATGAAGTCGGCCGCGTGCGCGGGCCGGACCGCCTTTTGCCCAGGCTGGCGGCCAACGAAGTGGTCATGCGGCAGGCGTACGATCTGATCAGCGACGCCGTCAAAAAGGGGCGCCGCATCACGCCCGCCGCCGAGTGGTTCCTGGATAATTATCACCTGATCGAAGAGCAGATCCGCACGTCCCGGCGGCACCTGCCGCGCGGATACAGCCGGGAGCTGCCGCGCCTGACCAACGGCGCCAGCGCGGGATATCCGCGCGTCTACGACATCGTGCTGGAGCTGATCTCGCACGTTGACGGCCGCGTGGATGCCGAGAGCCTGCGCGCGTTCATCGCCGCCTATCAATCCGTCACCGTGCTGAAGCTTGGTGAGCTGTGGGCGATCCCGATCATGCTCCGCCTGGCGCTGCTGGAGAATCTGCGTCGCGTAGCGATGCGGGTGGCGGCGGGCCGGCGCGACCGCGAAAAGGCGACGTACTGGGTCGAGCGCATGATGGAGATCGGCGCCCGCGAGCCGGGCAAGGTGGTGCTGGAGCTGGCGGAGATGGTCAAGGACGATCCACCGCTGAGCAATGCCTTCGCCGCCGAATTCGCCGCACGCCTGCACGGCCAGGGCCCGGTGCTGGTGTTCCCCATGACCTGGCTCGAGCAGCGGCTCTCCGAGCAGGGGTTGACGCTGGAGCACGTGCTGCAGCAGACCAGCCAGGACCAGGCTTCGGATCAGGTCTCCATCGGCAACAGCATCACCAGCCTGCGATTTTTGGGCGCGGTGGAGTGGCGCGAATTCGTCGAGCGCATGAGCGTGGTCGAACAGACGCTGCGCACCGATCCGGCCGGTGTCTATCCGCGCATGGATTTTGTCAGCCGCGACCGTTACCGCCATTGCGTCGAGGACATCGCCAAGCGCAGCAAATTGAGCGAAGAGCAGGTGGCCACAAAGGTGATCGAGCTGGCCCACGATGGTCGAGGCGGCAACGGCGCGGCGGTGGCGGACGAGCGCGCCGGACACGTGGGATATTTTCTGATCGGCCCCGGCCGCGACGCCGCGGAGCGCCAGGCCGAGGCGCGGCCAACCATGCGCCGGCGCGTCGCGCGGCTGTGCCGGCGGTTGCGACTGCCGCTTTATATCGGCCTGCTGACCGTGACGGCGGCGCTGATCACCGCGCTGGTGCTCTGGTGGTCGGCGCTGCACGGCCTGGGTACTTGGCAACTGTGGGCGCTGGGCGTGGCAGTGGCGATCTGCGCCAGCCAGGCCTCCGTCGCGCTGGTCCATTGGGCGGCGACGCTACTCGTGCAGCCGCGCCTGCTGCCGCGCATGGATTTTTCCGCCGGAATCCCGCCCGAGCATCGCACGATTGTCGCCGTCCCGGCAATGCTGATCGATGCCAAGGAAGTCGATGAATTGCTGGAAGGGTTGGAAGTGCGTTTCCTGGCCAACCGCGACAGGAACCTGTTGTTCGCGCTGTTGAGCGACTTCCGCGATGCGCCGACCGAAAAGATGCCGGACGATGATACCCTGCTGTCGCAGGCACGGGCGGGGATCGAGGCGCTGAACCACAAGTACGGCATCACCGCGCCGAAAGATGATGGCGATGGCGACGGCAACGGCCATGACCGCCCCGCCCCGGATGAAACCGGAGGATTTTTCCTGTTCCATCGCGCCCGCCAATACAACAAAAGCGAAGGTTGCTGGATGGGCTGGGAGCGCAAGCGCGGAAAGCTAGAGCAATTCAACGCGACCTTGCGCGGCGCGGAAGGCAAATTCTCCATCGTCGTCGGGCCAGTCGAGCGATTGGAGGGCATCAAGTACGTCATCACGCTGGACAGCGACACGCAGTTGCCGCGCGATTCAGCCCGCCAGCTTGCCGGGACGATGGCGCATCCGCTGAATCGGCCGCGCTACGATGCGCGTCGGCGGCGCGTGACGGCCGGCTATACCATTTTGCAGCCGCGGGTGGGGATCAGCCTGCCCAGCGCGGGCCGCTCGCGATTTTCGCGGCTGTTCGCCGGCGATCCGGGCATCGATCCATATACCCGCGCGGTGTCGGATGTTTATCAGGATGTGTTCGAGGAAGGCTCGTTCATCGGCAAGGGGATTTACGACATAGATTCATTTGTGCAGTCGGCCGGCGGGCGATTCCCGGAAAACCGCGTGCTGAGCCATGATCTACTCGAAGGCGCCCACGCGCGCTCGGGGCTGGTCAGCGACGTGATGCTGTTCGAGGAATTTCCCGCCGCGTTTCCCGCGGACGTGAGCCGGCGATTCCGTTGGATCAGGGGCGATTGGCAGATCACGCCCTGGCTCCTGCCGCGCGTTCCGGGCACCGATGCGCGGGGCGCGGCCAATCCAATCTCGCACCTGTCGCGCTGGAAGATTCTGGACAACCTGCGGCGCAGCACGGTGCCGCCGGCAATGCTGGCGCTGCTGCTGCTGGGATGGTTCCTGCCCGGCCAGGCGGGATTTTATACCGCGGTGGTGATCGGCATCATGCTGCTGCCCGTGGTGCTGAGCGGCGCGGTGGAATTGGCGCGGCGGCCGCGCGAATTGCCCGTGGCGCAGCACATCATATTTGTGATGCGGTCGCTGGGTCGGCAGTTGATGCAGGAATTATTCGCGCTGGCGATCCTGCCGTACGATGCGTATCTCAGCCTCGACGCGATCGGCACAACGACCTGGCGATTGTTCATCACGCGGCGGCGCCTGCTGCAGTGGCGCACCAGCCGCGACGTGCAGCGCAGCACGCGGACGGATCTGGCAGAATTTTACCGCTCGATGTGGGTGCTTCCAGCGCTGGCGATCGCGGCGGCGGTGGGTGTGTTTTACTTGCATCTCCAGGCGCTGCACGTTGCCGCGCCCATTATGGCGCTGTGGCTGATCTCCCCGCTGGCGGCGTGGTGGATCAGCCGTCCGGTGCGCACGCCCAGGCCGCGACTTTCCGACGAGGACAGGAGGTTCCTGGGCGTCGTGGCGCGGCGGACGTGGCGATATTTCGAGACTTTCGTCGTCGCCGCCGACAATTTCCTCCCCCCGGATAATTTCCAGGAAGATCCACCGGTGGGCGCGGCGCATCGAACATCACCGACCAACATCGGCATCGCAATGCTGTCGAACCTGGCGGCGTTTGATTTCGGATACATCCCGGTGGGAGACCTGATGCAGCGCACGGCCAACACGCTGGCAACGCTGGACCGCATGCAGCGGTATCGCACGCATTTTTACAACTGGTATGACACGCGCTCGCTGGAGCCGCTGCGGCCGCTTTACGTTTCCACGGTGGACAGCGGCAACCTTGCCGGTCACCTGCTGACGCTGGCGGTGGGACTGGCGGGGCTTTCGGGGCGGAAGATTTTTCCGCGGCAGATGTGCTCGGGACTGGCGGCAACGCTGACGGTGCTGCGCGATGTCGCGAGTGCTCGTGGAGTAGCGCCCGATACGACCGAAAGATTGAATCGATTGGCCGAGCAGCTGCGACTGGAGCCACCGACGTTATCGGTGGCGTTCATGCTGCTGCAGCGGGTGGCGGGCGCGGCGGCGGAGCTGCGCTTAGCGCTGGGTGCCGTCAATGACGAGGAATTGAGCTGGTGGGCCAAGGCGTTTGAAGATCAATCGCGCGCTCAGGAGCAGGAGCTGCGCCGCTGTGCGCCGTGGGTCGAGCTGGCGCCACCGGCACAGGTGATGTGGCGGCAAGGCGACGGCGCGCAGGTTTCCCGACTGGCGAACCTGCGCGACTTGATGCATCGGTTGGACGAGGCGCCCACGCTGGGTGAGACGGCCAGGCTGGAGATGACGCTGCTGCCGTCGATCGACGCGATCCTGGCGGATGAATCCGGATCGCGGGGGCCGACGGGGCAATGGATGGCAGACCTGCGAGCGGCAATCGTGGCGGCGGCCGAGCGGGCATCGACGCGCATCATCGAGCTGGAACAACTCGCCACGCGCTGCCGCGAGTTCGCGGACGTGGATTATTCGTTCCTGTACGACAAGGACCGGCGGCTGCTGGCCATCGGTTTCAACGCAGGCGAGCACCAGCGCGACGCCAGCTTTTACGATCTGCTGGCTTCGGAATCGCGCCTGGCGAGCTTTGTGGCGATCGCACAGGGGAAGCTGCCGCAGGAGCATTGGTTCAGCCTGGGAAGATTGCTGACGCGCTCGGGAGGCAAAACGGCGCTGCTCTCGTGGAGCGGGTCGATGTTCGAATACCTGATGCCGCTGCTGGTCATGCCCACCTATGAGCACACCCTGCTGGATGAGACGTATCGGGCGGTGGTGGAGCGGCAGATCGAATACGGCCGCGAGCGCGGCGTCGCCTGGGGCATTTCCGAATCCGGATACAACAAGACGGACGTGCAGTTGAATTACCAGTACCACGCTTTCGGCGTTCCGGGTCTGGGGTTCAAGCGCGGGCTGGCGGAAGACCTGGTGATCGCGCCCTATGCAACCGCGATGGCGCTGATGATTGATCCGCAGCACGCGTGCCAGAACCTGTTGCGGCTTCGAGATGAAAACCGATTGGGGGCATATGGGTTTTATGAAGCGGTGGATTTCAACCCATCCCGGGTCCCGCGCGGCGAGAGCAGCGTGACCGTCCGCTCGTTCATGGCGCATCACCAGGCGATGTCCCTGCTGTCGCTGCTGTACGTGCTGCGTGATCGGCCGATGCAGCGGCGGTTCGAATCGGAGCCGGCGTTTCGCGCCACCGAGCTGCTGCTGCAGGAGCGTGTTCCCAAGACGCCATCGGTATTTCCACATCCGGCGGAGGTATCCCAGGCGCGCGGATTGCCGGCCGAGCCGCAGGCCAACCTGCGCGTGTTCGACACACCGCACACCGCCGTGCCGGAAGTGCATTTGCTGTCCAACGGGCGCTACCACGTGGCGATCAGCGCGGCGGGCGGGGGATACAGCCGCTGGCGCGACCTGTCGGTGACGCGCTGGCATGAAGACCCGACGCGCGACTGCTGGGGCACGTTTTGCTACGTGCGGAACCTGGAGACCGGCGCGTTTTGGTCCACGGTGTACCAGCCGACGCTGCGCCGGGCCGACTCCTACGAAGCGCTCTATTCACAGGGCCGCGCCGAATTCCGCCGCACCGATGGCGATCTGGACATCTACACGGAAATGAGCGTCTCGCCCGAGGACGACGTCGAGCTGCGCCGCATCAGCCTGACCAACCACGGGCGCGTGCGGCTGCAGATTGAGGTGACCAGCTACGCCGAAGTGGTGATCGCGCCGATGACGGCGGATGCGGCGCACCGGGCGTTCAGCAACCTGTTCGTGCAGACGGAGCTGGTGCGCGGCCGCCAGGCGATCCTGTGCACACGACGGCCGCGCGCGCAAACGGAGCGCCCTCCCTGGATGATCCACCTGATGAGCGTGCACGGATCGACGGTGGGCCAGACCAGCTACGAGACGGACCGGGCGCAGTTCCTCGGGCGGGGCGGCACGGCCGCCGATCCTGCCGCCATGCATCGCACAAACCTGGGCGACAGCGAAGGCGCGGTACTCGATCCGATCGTCGCCATCCGAAATGTCATCAGCATCGGCCCGGACGAAACCGTGCGCCTGCACCTGGTCACCGGGATGGCCGAGACGCGCGATGCGGCGATGGGCCTGATCGAAAAATATCACGACCAGCGTCTGGCCCGCCGCGTGCTCGAACTGGCCTGGACGCACAGCCAGGTTGTGTTGCGGCAACTGGACGTGAGCGAATCGGACACGCAACTTTTCGGCCGATTGGCCAGCAGCATCATTTACACCAACCCGCTGCTGCGCGCGCCGGGGAGCGTGATCGCCCGCAACCGGCGTGGGCAGTCGGGGCTGTGGGGATACGGAATCTCCGGCGACCTGCCGATCGTATTGCTGCGCATCGGCGATCAAGCGCAGATGAACCTGGTCAAGCAGATCGTACAGGCCCATGCGTATTGGCGCGTGAAGGGATTGGCGGCGGACCTGGTGATCTGGAACGAGGATCAATCGGGATACCGGCAGGTCCTGCAGGAGCTGATCCTGGGACTGATCGCGTCGCGGGCGGAGCAGAATCTGCTGGACCGGCCCGGGGGTGTGTTCCTGCGGCGGGTAGAGCAGATGTCCGAGGAGGACAAGGTGCTGATGCAGACGGTGGCGCGGGTGATCGTCAGCGACACCGCCGGCACCCTGGCCGAGCAGTTGGATCGGCGCAGCCGCGCGGAAGTTCCCGTGCCGCGGTTCCGATCCATCCGCGTGCGGCGGGCGCAGACACCGGTGGCGGTGGAAGTGACACCGCGGAACCTGGCGGGGTTCAACGGGTTCGGCGGGTTCACGCAGGACGGGCGTGAATACGTGATCACCGCCTCGCCCACGCCGGCGCCGTGGGTGAACGTCCTGGCCAACCGATTTTTTGGCACGATCGTCAGCGACAGCGGGGCGGCGTACACGTGGTGCGAAAACGCACAGACTTTCCGACTCACGCCCTGGAACAACGACGCGGTGAGCGACGGCAGCGGCGAGGCGATTTATCTGCGGGACGAGGAGAACGGCCGATGCTGGTCCCCCACGCCCTGGCCGGCACGCGGATCGATGCCATACGTCACGCGTCACGGGTTCGGCTACACGATTTTCGAATACGCCGAGGGCGGCATCGCCACCGAGATGTGGACCTACGTCGCCACCGATGCGCCGGTGAAATTCATCGTGCTGAAGGTGAAGAACACATCGGGTCGGCCGCGGCGGATCTCGCTGACCAGCTATTTCGAGGTGGTGCTTGGCGAGCGGCGTCCGGGCACCCTGATGCATGTGGTCACCGAGGTCGATCCCAAGACCGGGGCGCTATTGGCGCGAAATGCGTACAACGGCGAGTTCGGCGAGCGGGTGGTTTTCCTGGACACCAGCGAGGCGCTGCGCACGGTGAGCGGCGACCGCGGTGAATTCCTGGGGCGGAACGGCGCCCACGCCAGCCCCGCAGCGATGGGGCGCTCGCGCCTCTCGGGACGCGTCGGCGCCGCCATGGATCCGTGCGCGGCCATGCAGGTGATGTTCGACCTGGCCGAGGGGCAGGAACGGGAGATCTCGTTTACGTTCGGCTGCGGCCGGGACCTGAATGATGCCCGCAACCTGATTGGGCGATTCCGCGGCACGAACAACGCGCGGGCGGCGCTGGAGGGCGTGTGGGGATATTGGAACCACGCCCTGGGCGCGGTCTACGTCCTGACGCCCGATGCCAGCCTGAATTACCTGGCCAACGGCTGGCTGCTGTACCAGGTATTGGCAAGCCGGGTGTGGGGGCGTAGCGGATTTTATCAATCGGGCGGCGCGTTTGGTTTCCGCGATCAGCTGCAGGACGTGATGGCGCTGATGTACACCGAGCCGACGATTTTGCGCGAGCAGCTGGTGCGCTCGGCGGGCCGGCAATTCCGCGAAGGGGACGTGCAGCACTGGTGGCACCCACCCCTGGGCCGCGGGGTGCGCACGCGAATCTCGGACGATTACCTGTGGCTCCCGTACGCGGTCTGTCGCTACGTCGCCGGCATCGGCGACACCGGTGTGCTGGATGAGCGCATCCATTTCCTGGAAGGCCGGCCGCTCAATGTCGATGAGGACAGTTACTACGACCTTCCGGTGCGGGCGGAGGAATCGGCGACGCTGTACGAGCATTGCGTGCGCGCGATCCGGCACGGTCTGCGCTTCGGCGAGCATGGGTTGCCGCTGATGGGCAGCGGCGACTGGAACGACGGGATGAACCTGGTCGGGCTGCACGATAAAGGCGAAAGCGTGTGGCTGGGATTTTTCCTGCACGAGGTGCTGCGGCAATTCGCGGAGGTGGCGCGGCGGCGGCAGGACGGGGAGTTTGCCGATCTGTGCGTCGCCGAAGCCGCCAAGCTGCGCCAGAACCTGGATGACCATGGGTGGGACGGGCAGTGGTATCGCCGCGCCTATTTCGACAACGGCGAGCCTCTGGGCTCGGCCAGCAATCACGAATGCCGCATCGATTCGCTGCCGCAGAGCTGGGCGGTGCTGGCGGGAGCGACCGACCTGGTGCGGGGGCGCGAGGCGCTGGCACAGGTGGATGCGCAGCTGGTCAGTCGCGATTTGCGGCTGATCAAGCTGTTTGACCCCCCATTCGACACGTCGAATTTGAACCCCGGCTATGTCAAAGGATATCCACCTGGCGTTCGGGAAAATGGCGGGCAGTATACGCACGCCGCGGTGTGGGCGGTGATGGCTTTTGCCGCCGCCGGGGAAGTGGAGAAAGCGTGGGAACTGCTGCGGATGATCAACCCCGCCAGCCACGGGGACAGCCCGGCGGCGATCGCGACGTACAAGGTCGAGCCGTACGTGATGGCGGCGGACATCTACACCAACCCGCAGCACCCGGGGCGCGGCGGGTGGACGTGGTATACCGGCTCGGCGGGATGGATGTACCGCCTGGTGGTTGAATCGCTGCTGGGATTGACGCTGGAGGTTAACCGCCTGCGTCTAACGCCGCGCTTGCCGGCGGCGTGGAAGGAAATGGAAATCCATTATCGGTATCACGAGACGTTCCATCACATCCACATCCACAACCGTGGCGGGAAGAAAGTAACCCGCGTTACGTTCGACGGGGCGGAACAGGGAGACCTGAGCATTCCACTGCTCAACGATCATCGCGAGCACCGGGCGGACGTGGAGTTGGGGTGAGCTGCGCGACAGCAGAGTTCGGCGCGACGTGAATCCGAATAGAGGGCGCAGACCCCTTGGTTACTGCGGATTTTGTCGTACAATCGAACCCCGACAGGGCGGGAAACCCGCGTTGGGGCGGAGTCCAGGCGCCGGGGCCGCAATTGACGGCTGAGTCTACTTCGGTGGACAGCCGTTGAAGTTGAGGCGATGATTGATCGCGATCGGTTCAAAAAGGCGTTGGTGGCGGATTCGATGAAGGAGCTAGAGCCGCATTACCGAACCCCGATTGCCGATCCCGGCGCCGTGGGGGAGATTGTCCGGCTGCGCAGTGAGCTATCGGCGTCGAAGCGGCGCGCGGGGGCGCAGAACCGCCGCAAATGGCCCTACTCGATGCCCGAAGCGCCGTCGCTGCCGGCGACGCTGCCGGGCGGACGGCCCTGGCCCAGAATCTCGGTGGTCACGCCCTCATTCAACCAGGGTGGGTACGTCGAGCAGACCATCCTCTCCATCATCAATCAGGATTATCCGAACCTGGAATATCTGCTGATCGACGGCGGCTCCAGCGACGACACGATGAAAATCGTCGAGCGCTACCGCGACCGAATCCAGTTCGTCGTCAGCGAGAAGGACAACGGCCAGAGCAGCGCGATCAACAAGGGGTTCGGCCACGCCACCGGCGAGCTGATGTCCTGGGTCAACAGCGACGACATGCTGGAGCCGGGCGCGCTGGCGGCGATGGCGATGGGATTCCACACCTCCGGCGCGGACATGGTGGCGGGGGTGTGCAACCTGCACAGCCACGGGAAATTCCTGCGGCGGCATTTGACGTCCTGCCCGACGGGCCCGTTTTCGGTGGACGACCTGCTGGACATCGACGGCTGCCTGCTGCAGGGACAATTTTTCTATCAACCGGAAATGTTTTTCACGCGCGACCTGTGGGAGCGCGCCGGCGGTTATGTCGAGGAATCGCTGTTTTACTCGATGGATTACGACCTGTGGCTGCGCTTCGCCGAACAGGGCGCGCGCCTGCACGTGATCGGCCAGTCGATCTGCCTGTTCCGCGTTCACGAGCAGCAGAAGACGTACCGGGTGGAGAATTTCAAGCCGGAATTGATCCGCGTGCGCGACCGGCATCTGCGGCAGATCGGCCGCAACCGGCTGACGACCAACCGCGTGATCCTGCCGCGGCCGTACCTGCGGATGGTGGTGTTCAACGACGTCGGCGACAGCAACGGTGCCGGCCGGGCGCACCAGTGGCTGGGCACCGCGATGGCGCTGGCGGGACATCCCGTGATGCCGCTGGCCGTCTGCCCGGAGCCGACGCGAAGCACCCTTTCCAACGATCAGATTCTGAGCGCCATCGCCGGCAGCGAGCCGGACCTGGTGATCGTCGGTAGCATCCAGGCGGCGCAACTGGATCCGGCGCTGATCGGCCGGATCGCGCAGCGCTGGCCGACCCTGCACGTGTTGCATGACCTGACGCCGCTGATGGGCATGGGTGTTTTTGACGGCAATCATGCGCCGATCATGGCGGCGATCACGGATTGGATCGAGAAGCTGGCGCGCCAGCGTTACGCGGACGCGCCACCCGGCTCACCGACCGCGGATGAGGGCGGGCCGATGATCATCCGCGCCCATTACGGGCTGCCGGTGGACCTGTTCAAGCCGCTGGATCGCACGATGTGCCGCGATCTGCTGGGCCTCCCGCAGGACCGCTTTGTGATCCTGGTTTCCCCACAGCCGCCCAGCGGCAACGCCGGGCAGGGAATCCGGAACCTGCTGAGCGCGCTGGAGACGCTAAAGCTGCCCGACCTGATGGTGATGTTCATGGGCGAGGCGCCGTCCGGGGCGACGGGTAAGGGTTTCGATATCCAGACCATGGAGCCCAAGGCGGAACCCGAGCGATTGGCGATGTACTACAACGCCGCCGACCTGGTGGTCTGCCCCAGCGTGATCGACACGTTCGCGCACGTGCTGGTGGAGGCGGCGGCGTGCGGGACGCCGTCCATCGGCCTGGCATCGCCGGGCGTCAACGAGGCGATGAGCGATGGCATCAGCGGAAAAATCTGCTCGCTGGAGCCGGCCGCCATGGTCAAGACCATCGCCTCGCTCTACAACGATCCGCAATTGCGGCGCGACCTGAGCATCTGGGGCAGAATCTGGGTGGAGAACGAATTCTCGCTGCGCAGCGCCTACCACAAGCTTTTCGCGCGACTCAACGAGCTGGGTTGGATGCAGAAGATGGCGTACGTGCCGCGGATTTCGTTCCTGTATGACAACATGCTGCAGCGGCCGATCACGTATTTGCAAACCGGCGGCCAGCGGCTGATCGGGCCCACGCCTACCAAGGCGACATATCTGCAATTGCAGAATCACCTGGCTTCGGTGGAAGGCGAGCGGGATTCACTGCGGCAGACGCTGCACATGGTGACGCAAACGCGCATGTGGCGATTGCTGTCGGTGCTCTACCCCGCGTATCAGAAGCTGATCAATAACGCCGCGATTCCCAGATTTTTAAGAAACGGGCTGGTCAAGACGGGGAATTGGCTGGCGCGGCGACCGACGGATAAACCGAATTAGCGCTGGCTCTGCTCCGACGATTCGATCGTTGTAGTCGACTCGCTGATCTCCCGATCGCTCATCCCGTGCTTTTCCATCATGATGCCGACGATCTGCGCCAGCGTGGCGATTTTGCGCTCCTGCAGGCTCACGATGGTGAGGAATTCGAAGACCATGAGGATGAGAAACGCCACCACGCACAACAGCGAGACGGTCTGATATCCGATGTGCAGCCGCTGCGCCACCCACCCGACCCCGGTGGGCCAGATTGCCAGAACCAGGAACGGCAGGCCGGTGAATAGAAACAGCAGCATGTGCCGTTCCTTGAGGCGGTAGGTGCGCAGCCGCCGCAGCGCGGCGATGAAAACGACGCTGCCAAAGCAGATGAGAATCAACCGGGCGATCACGAGGCCAGAAAGCATGGAATCACGTCCAATCACACGGTGATTTTGCCAATCGGCCAGGGCTGGCGGACCATGTCCAGCAACAGGCAGGTGCAGACTTTGAAGACATAGAAAATTCCGCGCGCCAGGCTGATGCTGCTGCGGCCGTACATCCGCCGGCGCATGCGGGCGGGGATTTCGATCACCTTGAACCTGGAGCGGTGCAGCAGGAGAACAACTTCCGGCTCAGGATAATCCTCGGGATACCAGTGCGCGTAAGCGCGGATGACCCGCCGATTGACGGCGCGGAACCCGCTGGTGCAGTCGGTGATTTTCAGGCCGGTGAGCAGCCGAATCCACGTGCTGAGCACGCGGATTCCCGTCATGCGCGGCCAGGAGGGGACGAACGTCGTTTTGCTGAGGAAGCGCGATCCGACGACCAGGTCGGCGTTGTCGGCCTGCAGGGCTTCGACCAGCTTGCGCACCTCACCGGGGCGGTGCTGCCCGTCGCCGTCCACCTGGACGGCGATGTCATAGCGGTGCAGCGCGGCGAAGCGATAGCCCGTCTGCATCGCCCCGCCGATGCCAAGATTGAATGGCAGACTGACCACCGATGCGCTGGAAGGCACCTGGCGGACGGTGTCGTCGGTGGAACCGTCATCGATCACCAGCACGTCGAAATCCGGCAGCAGGCGATTGAGCCGGCGCACCAGCTTGCCCACCGATTTACTCTCATTGAAAGCGGGAACGATGATGAGACATTTGAGCTTGGCCACCAACGGCGTCGTGTCCGGACAGCTGGGCAGATCAAGCCTCACCGGCCGTGGTGATTGCCTGCGTTCGTCGACGGTGTGAATCGCGGACATCCAGCACGCGAATGTACCGCAATGCTCGCGGCAAAACCAAATGCTATTTCAGAAAAGCCTCGGATATAGTTCCCGAGCCATGACTGTAAGCATATTCAAATATTGCAGTTAGCGTGATCGCGTACTATTGCGCAGGAGCTGTCCGGTCCAAATAATTCGCCAGGTTTTTTCGCGAGCGAGGCTGGCCAGGGCGCGGGGGGAACCGAGCAAAGCTCCCGCCGCCGACAGGGCTGCGCGGCCGGCGCGGTACAGGTGGCCATGGCTGGCATGATCCAGCGCATCGGCCACGTGCATGCGGACGGCTTCCAGCCGGAAATACGCCGGCAGCCCGCTTGCCCCGTGACGGCGGGCAACCTGCTCCACCTCTACAAGCCGCTGCGGACCTCCCATCCCCGTTTTGCTGGTCGCCAGCCAACGGTAATGCGCCAGGACGCGCGGAATATATTGGCAGCGCGACACCGCCGAGGCCTTGAGCCAGAAATCGTAATCCATCGCCCAATGCAGCGATTCGTCCAGCCCGCCGACGGATTGGAAAACGCTGCGGCGGAAAAATGCGGCCGGCTGCACAATGTAGTCGCAGTAGTACAGCAGCCGCCGCCTGTTGAACGGCTCGATGTGGGCGCAGGCCGACAGCCTCCGGCCGCGCGCATCGATGAAATTGGCATCGCCGTAAAGCAAGCCTACAGTTGGATTGGCGGCAAAGAATTCACCCACAGTCCGCAGTGCGCCCGGCGCATATTCATCGTCCGAATTAAGCCAGCCGAGAATCTCACCGCTGGTCCGCGCAAAACCTTTATTGATCGCATCGGTCTGGCCGCGATCCGGCTCGGAGAACCATTTCAGACGCGACTGGTATTTTTTGAGAATCTCGATGGTCCCATCGGTCGATCCGCCGTCGGCGACGAGATATTCCAAATTCGGATAATCCTGATCCAACACGCTCTCGATGGCCGCCTCGAGAAACGGGGCGTGCTGATAGGAAGGCGTCACGATCGAGATGGTCGGGGGCGGCTCGGGCATGATCATTTGCCGATCAGGCGCATGGCATGGTATGCCCAGACGATCCGCTCGACGTTGAGCCGATGCGCTAGCCGGCCCAGCGGATCGGCCTGCGCATACCGGCAGGCGACGCGATATCCCTCCTGAAACTGCGGCCGCCCCCCGCCGCGCGACTTGCTGGCGCCGTGCACGCGGAAGCTGGCGAGCAACCGGTCCAGGATCAGCGGCTGGCACCGCTGGGCCATACGCAGCCACAGATCATAATCCATGGTCCAGTGCAGCGATTCATCGAGCGTGCCGACGCCGGTTCCAAATTCGCGTCGCCAGAAAACGGCCGGCTGGCTGATCATGTTCATCCGCAGCAGGGCCTTGAAGCTGAAAGATCGCAGGCGCCGCTGTTTGTAGCGCGTGACACCGCCGCGCACCGGGCGCGAGACCTTGTCGATCAGGTCGCAGCCGCCGACGAGCCACTGGGCATCGGGGTTGCGCGAGAATTCATCGGCCACCGCCGCCAGCGCGCCGGGCTGATACAGGTCATCGCAATTGAGCCAGGCGACGACGTCCCCGTTGGCCATCGCCAGGCCCTTGTTGATGGCGGCGGATTGGCCGGAATCGGGCCCGCTGATCCAAGCGAGGCGGCTATCGCGGGTGGATTGCAGAAGTTCGATGGTTCCGTCGCGGCTGCCGCCGTCGATCACAATCCATTGAAGATCGAAATCGCCCTGCTGCGAAACAACGTTTTGCAGTGTTTGCGGGAAGAACGCCCCGGGGTTGAGCGATGGCGTCACGATGGACAGGCGGATAGGCAAATGATCCGATTATGAGCGTTTGGCCAGATAGAGTTCAAGCGGCGGCTTGCCCGCCTCGCGCGCGACGGTGAGCAGCGGCTTACCCTGGATCTGTACGCCGATCATATAAAGCCAGTGCTGCATGGCGGCACTGGCCGGGTCGTAAACGACGAAATACCGCTCTGCGGGAAGCGAGGCGAATTCCTCGTTTAGCTCGCGCACACGGCGATCGGCCAGGAACGAGACGACGGTTGCCACGCGATCGCCCGGGAGAAGAATGACGTCCCGGTCGGTCGTGAATTGGGGCAGTTTCTGCGACAGCTCGATGTAGGCGGGAAAACGGCCGTTGTCGAAGCCGCCCTCGCCGGTGGCGCGGTAATGGACGTAGAACGGCTCCCAATGCTGGCTGAACACCACCACGCCGACCGATCCGATATTCAGAACGGTGCCCAATCCCAGCAGGCACACGCAGGCGATGTTGGCCGGGCCGATCGGCAAGCGCCAGCAGACGGTGCGGATGGTGCGCCACCATGCCAGCACCAGCAGCGGGAGAATCTCGATAATGTAGCGGTCGTGCGAAACGATGAAGACCAGCATGGTGATGGTGACGACGACCCAAAGCCCCCACAGCGGCCGACGGCGCGCATCGGCCACGCAGACCAGCAGGATCGCCGTCCCGAAGAAGGCGTTGAGCCACCAGGTTCCCAGCGGCTTGCCCAGGATGGCGCGGGCGGCGCTGCGGCCGAAGAAATCTTTCATGTTGGCGGCGACTTCCGACCATCGGCTGCTCAGGCGGGTGGTGACATCGGCGACGGCGGTCTGCTCGTAGTGCCCACCCAGCGGCGCGGCGACGTCGGGGGCGGTCGTCGGAACGGTGGCCGGCACGGTTGTCGGAACACCCTTGGGTCCGACGGTGATTACAACCGGCGTTGGCGCCGGCGGCGGCATCGTGCCACGCGGATCAAAGTGGAAAAATAAAAGCACCACCCCTACCGCCAGCGCCATGCCAACCAGCGCCCGATAGCGCAGATCGCGCCGCGGCAGTGCCCACGCCATCGCCACCAGCCAGGCGCCGATGAATCCCAGCATCGTCGGCCGATCGAACACCGTCACAAACAGACCGACAACGATCAATGGCCAGCCCACCCACCGTTGGCGTGCCGGCCAATGACGGTCCCGCGGGGGGAAGAGCAGCTCATATCCCACGAAGACGCACATGATGCCGAACAGGAACGGTACGTCGGTGAGAATCTCGTAACAGTAGCGGAACAACTCGTGGGCAAACCCGACACCGAGGGTCACCATCACCGCGGTGGCGCGATCGGTCGCCAGGTAGACGAACCAGAACGTCAGCGCCAGCGACGCCAGGCCAAACAGCAGGATCAACCCATCCGCGGCGGCGATGTAATGCGAGGGCCCGAAGGTGCGATAGACCAATTCCAGCGCCCAGGGCAAACCCGGGTAAACCAGGTCGTGCGGCTGACCCTGATAGGTGTAGCCTTTGCCCGTTGCCAGGTTGCGGCCAAGACTCAGATACAGGCCGCTGTCGGGCGACCCCATGTGCCACTTGCCGTTGAATCCCACCAGGTAAAACGCGAGTAGAATCCCCAGCAGCAGCCGGCGGCGGTGATCGACACCCTGAAGAAAAATCTCCGACCAGCGTTCCTCGTGCGGGCCGGCAGTGACAACCGTGGAGGTCTCCGCGCTCCCGTTGAATGGATGCGGCATTCCGACCCCGGCATTCGCCGAATCGTAAACTCCCATCAGCAGTGCAGTATATATTCCGCATCGCGTGGGGCCAAAATGGCTGTTCGCTGGCAACCACGCATCGGCTGGATTAATCTCAATCGCCGAGGTGATCCAATGAACTACGGACGATGGTGGAAGGGCTGGGTATTCATGATGGCGATGTTCATGATGGGGACCGCTGGCGGGTGCAGCACATCGGGACAACCGGCATCGGCTAAGCAAACGCGTGAGTACTGGGTCTACGTTGGAACCTACACCAAGACGCTCAGCAAGGGCATTTACCGGATGAAGCTCGACACCACTACGGGCGAGCTTTCGCCGCCGGTACTGGCGGCCGAGATCGAGGATCCAAATTTCCTGGCCATCCCGCCGGGCAATCGATTCCTGTACACCGTGGGTCATACGAACCAGGGGAAGGATTCAGTTGTCGACGCATTCGCGCTGGATGCGGTCAGCGGGAAGCTGACGTTCCTGAACCAGCAACCCTCCGGCGGCAAAGGGGCCACGCATATTGGCGTCGACCCCGGCGGCACGATCGCCGTCATCGCCAATTACACGTCCGGGGACGTCAGCGCGCTGCCGATCAATGCCGATGGAACGCTGGCGCCGCCGTCGCAGGTAATTCAGCACACCGGTTCCAGCGTCGACCCGGACCGCCAGAAGCACGCCTTTCCGCATTCATGCAATTTCGACCCGGCGGGCCATTTCGTGCTGGTGCCGGACCTGGGGACAGACAAGATTTACACGTATCGTTTCGATCCGGCCGACCGCACGCTTTCGCCCGGCGATCCGCCGACAGTCAGCGTCGCCCCGGGCACCGGCCCGCGCCACATGGCGTTCCATCCCAACGGGAAATTCGCCTACGTCGTCGGCGAAATGGGCGGCAACCTGATGGTTTTCCAATACGACGCCGACCGCGGCGCGCTGAAACCGCGGCAGACGATCTCGACGTTGCCCCCCGATTTTAAGGGCGTCAACACGTCGGCCGAGGTGCAGGTGCTGCCGTCGGGGAAATTCCTGTATGCCTCCAACCGCGGGCCCGACGACCTGACGATTTTCAGGATCGAGGACGACGGCGCACGCCTGGTGCAGATCGGTTTCCAATCCACGATGGGCAAGGGCCCCCGGCATTTTGCGGTTGATCCCACCGGCAATTTCCTGATCGCGGAAAACCAGCAATCGGATTCGGTGGTGCAGTTCCGCATCGATCCCCAAAGCGGCGCCCTGACGCTAATGGGCGATCCGATCCAAATCGGCATGCCGGTGTGCGTCCAGTTCGTTCCTGTCGGAGGCTAGCGTGGCGGAAAATCGCGCCCAGGCGTTCCTGCAGATGATCCGCCGTTCCCAGCGCGGGCGGTTGAAAGTCTACCTGGGATTCGGGCCGGGCGTAGGCAAAACCTATCGCATGCTCCAGGAGGCGCATCAGCTCAAGGCCGAAGGCATCGACATCGTGATCGGCCTGGCCGAAACGCACGACCGTGCCGACACGGTGCGCCTGCTGGATGGCCTGGAAATCATCCCCCGGAGAAAAATGGAATATCGCGGGATCGTCGTCGAGGAAATGGATGTCGACGCGATCCTGGAGCGACACCCCCAGGTCGTGGTGGTCGATGAGCTGGCGCACACCAACGTGCCCGGCAGCCGCAACGGCAAGCGGTACCAGGACGTGCAGGACCTGCTGGCGGCGGGGATTCACGTCATCTCCGCCCTCAACATCCAGCACCTGGAGAGCTTGTACAACACGGTTGAACAGCTCATCGGTGTGAAGGTGCGCGAGCGCCTGCCCGATGCCGTGCTGGCCGAGGCGGATGACATCGTCAACATCGACCTTGCCGCCGAGGACCTGCGGCGGCGACTGCGCGAGGGGAAAATCTATCCCGCCGAGCGCATCGGACCTTCCCTGGAGAATTTTTTCACCACCTCGAACCTCGAGCACCTGCGCGAGCTGGCCCTGCGCGAGCTGGCGTCGCAACTGGATTTCAAGCGTCGCGAGGCAGCGCCGCAAAACACCGACAAACCTGCCGAGAGCGCCACCGACCAGATCATGGTCTGCCTCTCCTCGCGCGGGCCTAACAGCGCCCGGCTGCTGAGGATCGCATCCAGATTAGCCGGACGGCTCAACCGCAACTGGTACGCCGTCTATGTCCAGACCCCATCCGAGGAGCCCACCGTCATCGACGCCCGGACCCAGCGACTGCTGTCGGATACGCTCACGCTTGCCAATCAACTGGGGGCAATGGTGTTCACTTTCAAGGGGCAGGATGTGGCCGACACCATCCTGCGATTCGCGCGGGAATATCGGGTTGGGCAGATTGTGATCGGCCGGCCCCACCCGCTGCCGTGGTGGAAGCGCATCATGGGTCAGCGGAGCGTGGCCGAGCAACTCATCCACCGTGCCCAGGGCGTGACCGTGGTGGTGGTGGATGCGCAGAGCCAGGAATCGACGCAGGCCGCCGCGCCGACCGGAAAGCCGGGATCGCTCAGCAACCTGCTTACGCCCGAACGGATCATCATCTGGGAGGACGCCGTTTCGCGCCAGGATGTCACCCGTCGGCTGGCTGAGGCGATTGTCTCGGGGACGCCGGGGCTCACGGAGCAGACCATCCTGCAAAAGCTCGCGGAGCGCGAATCGCTGGGCTCGACATTTTTGAACGAGGGTGTCGCGTTGCCGCACGCGCGGCTGGATGATCTGATATCTCCGCAGGTGGCGCTGGGCCTGACGCACGGCGGTGTGCTGGATGCGCCGACCGAAAAGCCGATCGAAGCGGTTTTTCTGCTGCTTTCGCCAAGCAGCGGGGCGAACGTGCACCTGCAACTGCTGGCCAAGGTGGGCCGCGCCCTGCAGAGCCGGGAGCTGCGCCGGGCGCTGGCGCAGGCACGGACACCCCAGGAGGCGCTGGCGGAGATTCAGGATTTCGAAGCCGCCGCCAGCGGCCGATCGATGGTTGGCGCGGGCGGGTAGCATGTCCGTTGACCCAATACGCTGCGGTGCAATCGTCCTGGCGGCGGGACCGGCGTCGCGCATGGGCAACCCCAAGCAGCTCTTGAAGCTGGGCGGCCAATCGCTGATCCGCCGCACGGTATCGGCGGCGCTGGACGGTGGATGTGACACCGTCGTCGTGGTTACCGGCGCCCATGGCGAAGCGGTGGCGGCCGATCTGGCGGGATTGACGGCCATCATCGCGTTTAACCCGGACTGGCCGCGCGGAATGGGAACGAGCCTGCGGGCGGGCCTGGCCGCATTGCTGGCGGCGACTCCGCAGACGGAACTCGCGCTCGTGCTGCTTTGTGACCAGCCGCATCTGGACCCCCAGGTGATCCGCAACCTGATCGCCACCTGGTCCACCAGCGGCAAACCAATGGCGGCGTCTGAATATGCCGACACGGTTGGGCCGCCCTGCTGTTTCGCAAAATCGCAGTTTGCCAGCCTGGCCGCTATCGCCGATCACGACGGCGCGAAAAAATTATTACTTGCCAATCCGCAATCCGTCACGAAAATCCCGTGGCCGGCAGGAACGGTTGATGTGGATACGCCCGAAGATTGGCGGAAGATCACGAGGGAATAAGTTTCAATGAAATCAAAACGATCCCGGCCATTCGGTCATTTAGTGATTCATTCGTCATTCGTCATTCGAATTTCGTCATTAATCCTCGTGTTGCTTGCATCCACGACAACGATGGGCCAATCCCCTCCCGTCTATCTCGATCCATCCCAGCCGGTGGAGACCCGCGTGCAGGACCTGCTGGGCCGTATGACCGTGGAGGAGAAGATCGCCATCATCCACGGGGATACCAAGTTTTCGACGGCGCCGATCCCGCGGCTGGGAATTCCGCGCCGCTGGATGTCGGATGGTCCGTTCGGCGTGCGCGAGGATATTTCGTCCGATTCGTGGAAAGCGGCCGGGCATACCAATGATTATTCCACGGGCATGCCGTGCGGCCTGGCGCTGGCGGCGACTTGGAACGTGCAACTGGCGCACGATTATGGGCAGGTGATTGGCGAAGAGGCCCGCGTGCGCGGCAAGCAGATCATGCTGGGCCCGGCTGTCAACATCCAGCGCACCCCGCTGTGCGGTCGGAATTTTGAATACTTCGGCGAGGATCCGTGGCTGACGTCGCGAATCGCGGTGGGATACATCCAAGGCGAGCAGGCGCAGGGCGTTTCATCCTGTATCAAGCATTTCGCGGCCAATAATCAGGAGCTGGATCGCAACACCATCGACGTGGAAATGGACGAGCGGACATTGCGCGAGATTTATCTGCCCGCTTTCCGCGCGGCCGTGCGAGAGGCCGGCGTGCTCAGCGTGATGGGATCTTACAACCAGTTTCGCGGCCAGCATTGCGCCCAGAATGATTATCTGATCAACACCATCCTCAAGGGTGAATGGGGGTTCAAGGGAATCCTGATGAGCGATTGGGACGCCGCCCACGATACGCGGCAAGCCGCGCTGAACGGCTTGGACCTGGAAATGGGCACCGATAAGCCCTTCGATCAATATTACCTGGCCACGCCGTTCCTGGACGCACTTCGCCAGGGGCAATTGGCGATGTCGCTGCTGGATGAGAAAGCCCGACGGAACCTGCGCGTGATGTTCCTGACGCACATGTTCGACCCGCCGATCGAGGCTGGGTCGGCCAACACTCCGGCGCACCAGCGGACCACCCGCGACGTGGCCGAAGAGGCGATCGTCCTGCTGAAAAATCAGGGAAACATCCTCCCGCTGGATCCGGCCAGGATCAAATCGATCGCGGTTATCGGCGAGAACGCGGTCCGTAAGTTCGAGCATGATGGAGGCAGCTCGGAAATCAAGACGATGTACGAAGTCACCCCACTGGAGGGAATCGTCACGCGCGTCGGAGGCTTGGCAAACGTCAGCTTTTCGGTGGGTTATGCTCAGACGCCCAGCACCCATCCCACAACGAGGCGCCGCTCGCCGGATGTATTCACCCAAGTCGACAAGGGCACGGCCGATCGCGCCGTGGACGCCGCCAGGCACGCCGACGTCGCCATTTTCATCGGTGGGCTTAACCATGTCAGAAATTTCGATGCAGAAGGAGAGGACCGCCTGGATATGAAGCTTCCGTACGGTCAGGACGATCTGATCAAGCGCGTGTCGTCGGCGAACTCGAAGACGATCGTCGTGCTGATCAGCGGCGGCGCGGTGGAGATGGATTGGCTGGACCGCTCGGCCGCCGTGGTGCAGGCGTGGTATCCCGGCATGGAGGGTGGCAACGCGCTGGCGCGGGTGCTGTTTGGCGACGTGAATCCATCCGGCAAGCTGCCCTGCACGTTCCCCCGTCACCTGGAAGATTCACCGGCACATGCGCTGCACGCCTATCCCGGCGTCAACGGTGTCGAGAAATATGAGGAGGGTTTGCTGGTCGGCTACCGCTGGTTCGACGCCAAAAACATCGAGCCGCTTTTCCCGTTCGGATTCGGTTTGTCGTACACGAAATTCGAGTATTCCAACTTGAAGCTGGCCGGCGGCGGCGAGGGCGGCACGGTGGTGAACGTGCAGTGCGACGTCGCCAACCGCGGCGGCCGCGACGGCGCGGAAGTCGTGCAGGTGTACGTGCAGCCCACCAATCCCCAACTGCCGCGCCCGCCGAAGGAGCTCAAAGGCTTCGCCAAGGTTTCCGTGAATGCGGGCCAGCAGCAAACCGTCACCATTCCACTGGATCTGAGCGCTTTCGCATATTACGACCCGCAACAAAAGGGATGGATCGCGCAGAAAGATGATTACACCATCCTGGTCGGCAGCTCATCGCGCGACATCCGGCTACAGGGCAAATGGTCGCTGCCGGAAACGATTCCAGTCAAATAGATCGGTCCGATAATCCGCGGCTGCGCCCCGGCTCGGTTTGCCAAGCCGCCGCGCCGCTTCCGCCGATAGGGGAAGCAGCCCATGATCGATCAACAATTATCCCTGAAACCCAAACGGACTCTACGAACCCGGCTGTGGCGAGCCGGTGGATTGGTGGGCATTTTTGTCCTGACCTTTTTCATCGGCAACTTTTTCATCCCGCGCGACAAGGCGGTCACCCGGCAGATGCTGGGGCACGATTTCCTGGCATTTTATTATGCCGGAACCTGCGCCCGCACGGGTCAATTGGACAAGCTTTACGACCTGGACGCGACGCGGCAATTCGAGGCGCGCACGGGCGCAGCCGCCGGGTTGGAGCTAGGGCCGGGATTCGGACCGTGGTGGAACCCGCCGTTCGCGGCGTGGATGTTCGCCCCGCTCTCGGCGCTGCCGTATCACACCGCGCTGGTGATCTGGTGGTCGATCGGCTTCACGTGCCTGGGCATTGCGATCGCGCTGATGTGCCGGATGCTCGGCGGCGGGTGGAAAACCTGGCTGCTGGTCCCCTTGCTGATCGTGACGGTGATGCCATTTTTCCAGGTTTTCAGCCACGGCCAGAACACCTACGTCTCGCTGATGCTGCTGTGCATCGTGGTGACGCTGTGGCGTGCCGGCTGGTCGCTGGCCGCGGGATTGGTCTGCGGGCTGATGTTCTACAAGCCGCAACTGGGGGCGGTGATCGCCATCGTGTTGTGCCTCAGCCAGGGTCGCCGGGCGATCCTGGGTGTGGCGCTGACCGCTACCGCACTGCTGCTGGTCAACGTGCTGAGCATGCCGGGGACGATCCACGAATTTTTATTCCACATGCCGCAAAACCTGCACTGGATGCAGGAGGAAAATCACTACCGCTGGGAACGGCACGTGACGTTCAAGGGATTCTGGCGGCTCACGTTCCAGGGATGGGCCAGCGGGCCGACGGCGCCGATCGTGTACGTCCTTTGGGGAATTTGCGAGCTGGCCTTGCTGGCGGGAATGGCGGCGGTGTCATGGCGGACGCTGCGCGGCCCGCGCGATGCATCATCCACCGACCGCCTGATCGCCGCGGCCATCACCGCCATGCCGCTGCTCATGCCGTTTTATTTCGATTACGACCTGCTGCTGATCAGCGTGGCCGTCGTACTTTATGCCGTCGATTATCAGCGGCAATCCGTGCATTTCGCGGAGGACCGCTGGCTGATCCGCACGTGGATATGCCTGTTCGTGGTGCTGGAATTCGGCACGATGCTGGCGGGGCACACGCGCGTGCATCCGGTGGTGCCGCTGGTGAGCGTGGCGGCGGCGCTGCTGATCCGCCGGACGCTGCGACCGCGGGCGGCGCGGGCATTGGCGCAGACGCCGCCTGAAATGTTGGTGACGGCCGCTGCCGCGTAACACCACACGATGGCCATCGTGTGGCTTTGCAACTGATCACTGATTCTACGGTATAGTTCCCCGCGTGAACGCCAGCCTCCGTCGCGATATCGTGTCGGCTTATCTGGTCACCGCGATGCGCATGGGGGCGTGGATCGTGGTGACGGCGACGGTTTTCCGCGTCGCCGGCAAGCCCGCCTTCGCACTGCTTGGGCTGGTGCAATCCACCGTCGGCATCCTGGAGTATGCGGCCATCGGCCTGAGCCCGGCGATCATCCGCCTGACCGCCGAGGCGCTGCATCGCGCCAATCACGAACGGCAACCCACAGACCAGAACGCGGCGGTGCAGGCGGTCTACGCCAACGGATTTGCCATGGCCCTGCTCACGGCGCTGGGCGGCGCGGTGTTCCTGATCATATTCATGTCCTGCTTCGGCTCGACGAAGACGAACCAGCAGAGCCACGGCGTGGCGGCGGAGCTGATCGTGATGGTCGGCATCGCCACGCTCGTGCGCATGATGAGCGACGCCCCGGGCGCCGTGCTGCAGACGCGCGGCAGGATTTTCGTGGACAACCTGCTGCTGGCGACCCACGAAATCGTCTGGGGAGCGGGAACGTGGATTTTGCTCCTGCTGCACCTGCCCTGGCAGCGGGCGACCGGGTTCGCGCTGGTCGGTGGATCGGCGCTGCTGCTGATCATGCGGTCGGTCCTGTCGCACCGCTACGGCAGCGGCCTGTTTGGGCGGTGGTGGGAAAAAGTCCGCACGCCGATGGTGCGAAGATTGCTCATTTTCGGCGGGATGGTCGTGGCGGCGCAGATGGCGGATTTCCTGTACGCGCCGACTGACAACATCATCATCACGCGATTGCTGGGGTTCCAGACGGTGGGTGATTACGGCCCGGCGGTGCAGATCGACGGGGGAATGCTGCTGGTGGCGTCGGCACTGGCGACGGTGCTGCTGCCACGCACCGCCCTGGCGCACGCAGCGGGGAATATGCAAACGGTGCGGCGCTATTACATCCGCGGCACGCTGTTCAGCGCCGCTCTGCTGCTGGCGGCGGCGCCGCTGGTCTGGCTGGCGGCGCCGTGGCTCTTTCGAATCTGGCTCTCCAACCCGATGCCCGTCACCTGCCAGATCCTGCCGCTGATGCTGATCCACACGGTCGTCGGCGGCAGCAGCAGCGTGGGCCGATCGATCCTGCTGGCCATCGGCAAGGTGCGGCCATTCACGGTGTCGGTGCTGATCGCCGGCGTAGCCAACGTGATCCTGAGCTATTGCTTCGTGCGCTTCGGGCATCTGGGATTGTACGGAATCGTGCTGGGCACGATCGCAGCCGTCGCGGGCCGCTGCGCCGTCTGGCTGCCGTGGTACACGCTGCGCGTACTGAAGCGCGAAACAGCGGAGGAACGAACGCCGATTTTGCAGACGATGCCGCCCGCGCCGATTATCTAGATATTACGCAGGATTGCGAAGCAGACCCCGCCGGCCACGAGCAACATGAGAAAAAAACCGGAAATGGACCCGGCAATGAATGCGCCGCGCATCTTGGATCTGTATGCCAAAAAAATCACGCCGATAAGGGCTAATCCCGCGATCAAGAAAAAAACTATGCCATTAGCCAGCGAGCCGATGATTACCAGGATTATAAATATTGATCCCAGGAATCCAGCGGCCATTCCCAAAAAATAGGATGGCAATGGCGAGCCGTATGGGTATTCCCGATTTTTCGACGCGTAGTCCAACGGCTGCAACGGCGGAATATTCGGTCCGGGTTCACTCATGACATTACGCCGCCGATGGTCAGGGGCACCGCGTGGGCCGATCCATCGTGCATCGCCTGAAGCTGGCGAAGTCGCTCCTCGCGGCCGTCGCGGTAGAAAAGGTTAAACGTATCGAACGGAATGATGCGCCCGTCGGGATGGGCGATGTGTACGCAGGTTTTTTTCACGCTGCGCACGTCGAAGTTCCAGGCGTCCAGGAACTGCATGATGATGATGCGGAAAATGTTGTCGTACGTGACCGACGGCGGAACGGCGACCTGCGGCAGGCAGCAGAGCAGCTGCCGAAGCGACCACTGCGTGCTTTGCGGCGATGCGGCCGTGGAGAAAAGCTTGAACATTTCGGCGCGCAGGCGCGGATCGCGCTCGTAGACGATCGTGTTCCCCTCGCCGTTCAACAATACTTTCGGATCGATCAACCCCGTCAGCGGCAGGACTTGATCGCCCAGCTTCAGTGCGTACGCCATGGCCAGGCAATCGGGATGACAGGGGACGGGGATGACGTCGGCCGGTTTGAAAACCGAGGATTGCGAGAGGATTTTCTGGCGGATCTCGCCCAGGGTCAGGCGATCGGTTTCCGGGTTGAAGTCCTCCAGCCGTCCGGCGATCTGGATCGGCTGAAACGTGACCCCGCGCACGCAGCGCTGCTTGAGCGCGAAGTCGATCAATTCCCCGATCTCACCGTCGTTGAGACCTTTTTTCAACGTGACGACCAGCGTCGTCGAGATATTGTGCTCATTCAGACGCTCCAGCGCCCGCCGGCGAATCTCCAACAGGTCCTGCCCACGCAGCACCATGAGCGGATCGGAGCGCAATGAATCCCATTGCAGATAAACTTCGAAACCGGGCATGTAATCCTTGAGCCGGCGCGTGAAGTCCGCATCGGAGGCGATTCTCAAGCCGTTGGTGTTGACCATCAGGTGCTTGATCGGGCGGGACTTGGCCATGTCCAGCACGGTGAAGAAATCGGGATGAATGGTCGGCTCGCCGCCGCTGATCTGGACCACGTCGGGCTGGCCTTCGTTGCGCACCACGCAGTCGAGCATGAAACCGATCTGCTCGAGGCTGCGGTGGCTGGGCCGCAGCGGTGACGATTCGCTGTAGCAGATGGGGCAGGTCAGGTTGCAGCGATCGGTGATCTCCACCAACGTCAGGCAACTGTGCTGCTCGTGATCCGGGCAGAGGCCGCAATCATACGGGCAGCCAAAGCGGATCGGCGTGTTGAACCGCGCCGGCATCTGTCCCGGCTTGAGGGCCTGGCGGCAGAGCATAAAATAGTCGGGATCGGTGGAAATCAGCACGCGCTGCAGCTTGTGCTCCGGGCACCACTTTTGCAGAAATACCCGGCCGTCCTCAACGAGCACCTTCGCTTCCACCTTGCGCAGACAAGTGGAACAGATGCTGTTGGTCAGCTCCAGAAAAAGGTACGGGCGATCAGCCACCGGCACCCCCGGCAGCGATGGGGGCGGGTGTGGAAGGATCGCGGGACTGACGGCGGAGGCGATGGATGTTCCGCGCGGCGGCGAGCGCGGCGACGATGCAGACCATCTGGATGGGGCTCAACCCGCCATAGGTTTCCCTGGGCTTGATGAATTCCACGGCGAATCGCCAGAGGAAATACCACAGGGCGAAAAGCTGAAACAGCTCGCCCGCCGGCCTTTTGCGGCGGAGATAAAACAGCAGCCCAATCGCCAGCAGCACGCAGAATACGACTTCATACAGTTGCGTCGGATGCCGCCGCACGCCGTCGCCAAAATTGACGCCCCATGGCAGGCTGGTGGCGACGCCGTAAGTATGATCGGGCAGCCCTTCCAAAAAACAGCCGACCCGCCCGATCGCCAGGCCGATCAGAATCGGGAAGACGAATCGATCGCCGGTGGATTGGCGAATTCCGACGGCATGCTTGGCAATCTCCACACCGGCCCACCCCCCGGCCAGCCCACCGACAATTGTTTTTCCGCCCAGCAGCAAACCGGGCTGGTTGTAAACCGGCCAATAGGCATGCAGGGATTCGAGGATCGCCAGGACCTTCGATCCCAGCGCCGCGCCGGCCAGGCAGCCGACGATGACCCACAATCCCCGTTCATCGGCCAGCGACGGTCCCGCGAAGCGCCGTCGCAGCGCCACAAACAGCGCCGATCCCGCGGCGTAACCGGCGACTTCGAGCACCTGGTGTGCTGAAACGGTGAGATGCCAGAGCTTGAATTCGACGGGAAAAATCAAATCCGCCTCGCCCGCTTTTCGCGAAAGACAGATGATAATCCCGCGCCGGCGAATCGCCAGCCGAAAAGTTGGCTTGCCGCGCCGCCGGCGATTAGGATCAATCCGCCATGGACCCCATTCAGCGCATTGTCTGTGACTGGTGCGGCGGGCAGAACCAGCCCGGAGCGACATCGTGCGCCGCCTGCGGGGCGCCGCTCAATATCAAAAATCTGGTGAGCGATTCCGGCTGGCGCGAAGCGCCGCGGCTGCGCGACATGTCGGAGGTGAAATTCGGCGGCAGCACCTGCCAGGTGGAGGGGGAGATCGTCCCCGTCGCGGAGATCACGCTGGGCGGGGGCGACGGTGTGTTTTTCGAACATCACGTCATGCTCTGGAAGGATGTTTCCGTCCAGATGGGCGTGTTGCCACTGCAGGGTGGGATCAAGCGCGCCCTGGCGGGGATGCCGTTTGTCGTTTCGGTCGCATCCGGCCAGGGCCGAATCGCTTTCTCGCGCGACGCCAACGGCGAATTGGTCGTGATGCCGCTGCACCCCGGAATGGAATTGGACGTGCGCGAGCATGCGTTTTTGCTCTGCTCGCACTCGGTGGATTATTCGTACACGCGCATCCAGGGATTGCGTGCGATATTGTTCGGCGGCCAGGGGATGTTCATGGATCGCTTCGTCGCCAAAAGCGCGGGCTTGCTGATCCTGCACGGATACGGCAACGTCTTTGAGCGGCGACTTGCCGCGGGGGAAAGCATCCTCCTGGAGCCGGGCGCGTTCCTCTACAAGGATGCTTCGGTCACCATGAACGTGGAGACGCAGAAACTGACAACGGGATTTTTCGGCGGCGTGGGAATGAACCTGGTGCGCATGACCGGACCCGGGCGCCTGGGGATTCAGTCCATGTATCACCATCATCACACGGATTGACGATGACCAGCTCCCCCACAACCGACGCCCCAGGCCAAAGCCGTTGCCGATGGTGCGGACAAGCCACCGACGCGACGGCGACCAGCTGCCCATCGTGCGGCGCGCCGCTGGATGTGCGCACCGCCGTCACCCGCTCTGGCTGGACCGAGCTGCCGCCGATCCGCGACATGGCCAAAATCCAGTTCGGCCAGTCGTTTTGCCAGATCGAAGGCAAGTACGTGCCGGTGGCGGATTTCAACTTGTCAGCGGGGGACGGGATTTATTTCGCGCACCACCTGCTGCTTTGGAAGGACGACCGGGTGCAGATCAGCGCCATGTCTCTGGGCGGGGCATGGAAGCGATTGCTGGCGGGGATGCCGCTCGTGATGACGCAGGCCGCCGGACCGGGACGCATCGCATTCTCCAAGGACAAGCCCGGGGAAATCATCGCCCTGCCGTTGCAGCCGGGACAGAGCGTCGATGTGCGCGAGCACGTATTCATGGTCGCCACCAGCGCGGTTCAATACGCCTGGTTCCAAAGCGGCATCTGGTTCAACACGCAGAATGGAAAAGATACCGAGACGCATTACCCGGTGGGCATGTTCATGGACAAGTTCAGCGCCACCGATTCGCCGGGGCTGCTGCTGCTGCACGGCGGGGGGAATGTTTTCGTGCGTAACCTGGAAGCGGACCAATCGATCCTGATCAAGCCGACATCGTTTTTGTTCAAGGACCCAAGTGTTCGGATGAACCTGCATTTCGAATTTCCCGCTGGTACATGGAGCACCTGGGGAAGCTGGGGCAACCGATATCTGTGGCTGAATGCTCGCGGCCCCGGCCGGGTGGCGGTGCAATCCAATTACGAGCCTTTGGAAGACCCCGGCCGCAACCTCGCCGCCACCGAGCCATACGCCACGCGGCATCAGTGGTGAGAATCTGCGCAACGCTGGCGTCGTCATCGAGACATTTTGGCGAAATTGACACGATTTCCGGGGCCTCTATACTTCCCGGCTCACTCGTTAATGACATATTTCCCGCGAAACAGCGAAGCGTGAGGAGTTTGCGACATGCCAAAGGTGATGACTAAATCCCGTCCCAAAGCGCGCCCGGGCGGTTCTCGAAAAACCAAGCGCGTCTATTTTTTCGGCAACGGGAAGGCCGAAGGCGGCGCCCATTTGAAGGACCTGCTGGGCGGTAAGGGGGCGAACCTGGCGGATATGACGCTGGTGCCACTGCCCGTCCCGCCTGGGTTCACGATCACCACCGAAGCCTGCGGCGACTACAACGATCTGGGACACAAATTTCCCGCGGGGCTTATGGATGAGGTGAAGCAGCACCTGGCGCGGGTGGAAAAAACAACCGGCAAGAAATTCGGCGATCCGGACAATCCGCTGCTCGTGGCCGTGCGTTCCGGGGCCAAAGTCTCCATGCCGGGGATGATGGATACGGTGCTGAATATCGGCATGAACGATGATGTCGTGGAAGGGATGGCGCGGCTGACCAACAATGAACGCTTCGCCTACGACAGCTATCGGCGGCTGATCAACATGTTCGGCGACACGGTGATGGGCGTGGACCACCATCATTTCGAAGCCGAGCTGAGCGCGGTGAAATCGTCGCGCGGGGCGAAGCTGGATACCGATCTGGATGCGGAGGGACTCAAGGAAGTCGTCCGGCGGTACAAGAAGATCTATCACCAGATCGTGATGGCCGACTTTCCGCAGGACCCGCTGGTGCAGCTGGAGCACGCCATCGAAGCGGTGTTCAAGAGCTGGATGGGCGAGCGGGCGATCAAGTACCGCGAGCTGAACGATATCCGTGGATTGCGCGGCACGGCGGTCAACGTGCAGTCGATGGTGTTCGGGAACATGGGTGACGATTGCGCCACCGGCGTGGCGTTCACGCGTGATCCATCCACGGGCGAGAACCGTTTCTACGGCGAATTCCTCGTCAACGCGCAGGGGGAGGACGTCGTCGCCGGAATACGAACGCCCCTGGATTGCCAGAGCGAGATGGGCAAGTGGTCCACCAAGAGCTGGCGCGAGTTGCTGAAGATCAAGCAGACATTGGAGAACCGCTACAAGGACGTGCAGGATTTTGAGTTCACGATCGAGCGGGGCAAGCTGTTCATGCTGCAGACGCGCACGGGCAAGCGGACGGCGGCGGCGGCGGTGAAGATTGCCGTGGACATGGTCAAGGAGAAATTGATCGACCGCAAGACGGCGGTGCTGCGCGTCGATCCGGGGAGCCTGGATCAGCTCTTGCATCCAATGTTCGATCCGGCGGCGCGACGCAACGTATTGGCGCGGGGCTTGCCCGCATCCCCGGGCGCGGCGGTGGGAAAGATCGCTTTTAGCGCCGAGGAGGCCGAACAGCGCGTCGCCGCGGGCGAGCCGATCATCCTGGTGCGCCGCGAGACCGAGCCAGCCGACATCGGCGGCATGCACGTCTCCGAAGGGATTCTCACCAGCACCGGCGGGATGACCTCGCACGCGGCCGTGGTGGCGCGCGGCATGGGCACCCCCTGCGTCGCCGGCGCGGGGGATGTGGTCATCGATCAGAACACGCGGCTGGTCAAGATCGGCCAGAAAACGCTGGGGCCGCAGGATTTCATCAGCATCGACGGCGCCACCGGCGAAGTGATGGAAGGCACGGTGCCAACCGTCAAGGCGACCATGTCGGGCCCGTTCGCGCAGTTGATGAAGTGGGCGGATGAATATCGACGATTGAAGGTGCGGACCAACGGCGACACACCCACGGATGCCAGGGTGGCACGAGAATTCGGCGCCGAGGGGATCGGCCTGTGCCGCACCGAGCACATGTTTTTCGATCCACAACGAATCCATCACATGCGCGAGATGATCCTGGCCACCACCGTCGAGGCGCGCAAGGCGGCGCTGGCGAAGCTGCTGCCGTATCAGCGGGAGGATTTCGTCGGCATTTTCAAGCAGATGAACGGACTGCCGGTGACGGTCCGCCTGCTCGATCCCCCGTTGCATGAATTCCTGCCGCACAATGAAAAGGACCAGATGGAGCTGGCGCGGAGCCTGAATAAAAGTCTCGAGGAGGTGAGGACCCGCGTGGCGCAGCTCCACGAGGCAAATCCGATGCTGGGTCACCGCGGCGACCGGCTGGCGATCACGTACCCGGAAATCCTGGAGATGCAGGTGCGCGCGATCATCGAGGCGGCATGCCAATGCAAAAAACAGGGTGTGCGCGTGCTGCCGGAGATCATGATCCCCCTGGTGGGCGCCAAGCGGGAGTTGGATTATCTCAAGACCTTCACGGATCAGACGGCCAAGCTGGTGATGGCCGAGCAAGGCGTGAAGGTGGAATACCTGTATGGCACGATGATCGAAGTGCCGCGCGCCGCGGTGACCGCCGACCAGATCGCCCACACCGCCCAATTTTTCAGCTTCGGCACCAACGATCTGACGCAGATGACATTCGGCTACAGCCGCGATGATGCCAACACATTCCTGCCGGATTACCTGAAAAAGGAGATCCTGGAGCGCGATCCGTTCCAGACGCTGGATGTGGAAGGGGTAGGCCAGCTGATTGAGATGGCCGTTCGCAAGGGGCGTCAGGTCAACCCCAAATTAAAATGCGGGATTTGCGGCGAGCACGGCGGTGATCCCAAGAGCATTCAATTATGCCATCGTCTGGGGCTGGATTACGTAAGCTGCTCGCCGTACCGCGTTCCGATCGCGCGTCTGGCGGCGGCGCATGCGGCGCTGCTGAATCCCGTCAAACCTGGCGGAAATGGACGAAAATAGAGGAGCCTCGGTTCCGCCGTTTCTGTAAACTGCCATCCCCGCTATCATGCGCATCCTGACCGGCGAATTTCGACCGGCGCCCGTGGGTGTTTCGCACCGTCGCGTCTCATAATCGCCGGCGCAACGGTTTGAGCAAATTGAAGATTCGACTTGCCCGATTAAGACAGCATTGAATTTGCCATCGGAAAACGAACTCCGTCATGAGCCAATTGAATTTGCTTGAATCTTGCGAAATGGATGCCGTCAACCGCAAGCCGCTGCTGCGTCTGATCGATGCAAACCGGATGCTCGTCACGGTGATCGCGGGGCTGATCCCAATCGTCGCGCTGGGCGCTCTCATCGCGCGCTATTCGGTGAACGTTCCGTTTGCGGATGAATGGGTCGAAACCGCCGTACTGAAGGGATTCTCACACTTCCCGACGCTTAAACTGTTGTTTTCGCAGCACAGCGAGCACCGTCTGGCGGTGACGCGATTGATCCTGTACGTCAGCGCGAGCATTTCGGGCGGCGATCTGCGCTTTTGCATGGTCGTGACGTTCGCGATTGCGATTTTCGCTTCCATCATGGCGATGGTCCTGCTGCGGCGCACGCTGGGCGATGATCGATCCTGGCAGGTGTGGTGGGTTGCCATCAATTTCCTGATCCTCTCACCCGTTCAGTACAGCAACTGGTTCTGGGCGATTCAGAATCAGTGCATCGTGTCGATCGCCTGCCTGCTCAGCGGGCTGGTGGCGATCCAAGTGATGCGAAGCACCTGGATGCAAACGCTGCTGTGCATGTTTCTGGCGTTGATTGCCGCGTTTTCCATGACCAACGGCCTGATGGTGGCGGTGCTGCTGCCCATTGCGGCGGTGATGCACTCGCGGCGGGAAAGCGCTGCACGGTTAGCCGCATGGGGCGTATTCATCCTGGTGTTATTCATCGGTTTTTTTCACGGGTGGAAGCGGCCGACGTTCGGCGCTGCCGATCCGAACTGGTGCATCCATCATCCGATTATCGTCGCGGAATATATTCTGGCATTCCTGGGATCCTGTGTCAGTCGCGGGCTGGGCACGCTTGTGTGCATGGTTGTCGGTGCGATTGTGCTGATCACCTGGCTGGGGCAATGCGCATACATCGTGATCCACCGACGAGATCGTGAACTGGTTCAGAAGGCCATCCCGTGGATTCTGGTGGGTGTTTTTGCGATCGCCAGCGCCGTGATGGCGACGTCGGGTCGGGCGCGAATGGGCGTGTCGCAGGCGCAGGCGTCTCGTTACACGACCACGTCGGTGCAGATGTGGGTTTCCGCGATCGCATTGTGGGCGATCCTTGGCGCCAGGTTGCCCGTGGGCCGATTGCGCCGGGGAACACCCCCAATCCGCGGGCTGGTTGTCGCGGGATTGCTGGGCAGTTTTTTTATTGCCCAGGTCGTGAGCGTTTTTGAATTGCGCCGGGAATGGGCGGTGCGATTGCGCGGTCAGGCCGGCCTGGAACTGATGAATTATCCGAATTCCGACGCGCTGCTGTTGACGCTCGACCCAATCGTCCCCGATCTGCGCGGGGCTGCGATCAATATGAATAATCTGGGGCGCCTGCAGCCGCCGATCCTGCCCCCGGACCATTTCGATTCCGTCATCTCCACCACGGCAGGGCAGGGCGATTTTCAACAATCGGCCGTCCAGGCGGACGGCTCGATCCAGTTGCGAGGCAGCGCCCGCCTGGCCAGCGGCCGGCCGGCCGACTGCGTCGTGATTACCCGCGGCGGCGCCAGCCATCCACCAGTCATCTGGATGACGCCCGTCGCCATCAGCAAACCCGAGATCGCCGAGATTTCCAGTGCCGGCGCATCGCCGGGATCCTGGACGGCCAGCATTCCGGCCCAGCAACTTTCCGCGGAAAATGGACCACTGCTTGCCTGGGCGTTCGACGCCACCACGCGCACGGCGTATCCCTTGATCGAATCACGCTAAGTTGCGCGAGAAAAATCTAAGCCAGTTTCCTCCCAGAATCGCCGCGATGTCCGTGTCTGTGAATCCACCCGCCGACAACTCATCACCCACTCGGCCCAGATCGGCCGAGGTTTGTATCTCAACTGGAATCTTATCGCGGCCCAAGCCACCGTCCATGTCGGTACCCAGCCCCACATGAGCGGCATCGCCTGCCAAGTCGCAGATGTGCCGGATATGCGGCAATAAATCGGCCAGTGTCGCGCGGCGCTTGCCGTGTTGATCGGGCGGCAGGAGAAACTTGTCATAAAAGTTGATTCCGATCACGCCGTCGCGCGCCACCAGGGCGCGGATCATTTCGTCCGACAATTGCCGGTCGGTGGGCACAATGGAGCGGCAATTGGAATGCGACGCCATCACCGGGCCCGTTGCCAACTCCAGGAGGTGCCAGAACGATTCCTCCGCCAGATGAGACGTGTCGTGGATGATGCCCAGGCGATCGAGCTTTCGAACCAGTTCCACGCCCAACGTTGTCAGCGGTCCGGGGGCACGCGTTCCACCGGCGAATCGCGTGCGATGCCAGGCAAGCCCAACGATCCGCAAGCCGGCGTCGAACAGCATCTGGAGATCCGCTTCATCGCGGATTGGATCGGCGCCTTCCAGTACGAGGACGGCGTGGGGCAGCGCGCTGAGCATTTGCAATTGGGCGGCGCTACGGGCAAACGCGATCTCCCCCACCGATTCCATCCTCTGGTACCACCGGAGCTGATCCAGCAACTGATCGTGAGCTTCCTGCGGCGTGCGGTAACCCGGTTCGTTGTCTTCGGCGGGCCAACAGAAGATCGTGGCGCAGATCAGATCGACGCCCCCGGCGCGCAGGTCGGGCAGGCCGACCGTGGGGATTCCCTGCTCGTCGGCGGTTTGCTCGCGTGCGGGCCGCTCGACGGCGCGGCCACGAATGGCGTTGTACGCCAGATCAAGATGCGCATCGACGATCAGCATGGCCAGCGCACCTTCAAAATTTGAGCGCGCGATGAATCGATGTGCAGCCACCATTCGCGCAGCCAGGGCTCATCGATCCCGGCGGCTTTGGCGGCGTCGATCAGCGCGACGCGGATTTCCCTCATTTGTTGTGCCAGGATATGTCCCTGGGCGCCAGCGGGTTCACGCAAGCCGCCGCGGCCCAGCAGGTCGATCCATTGCTCGACCCGCGCGAATAATTTCTGACCTGCTGGCGTCTGGCGGGCGAATCGATACAGCCATTTGGAATAAGGATAAGGCTGGCCGTGCAGCACCATGGCGGCGCGCAGGGCGTGAGTAAGAGCGAGCGTTTGTGCGGCCAGGGCAGCGACGGGATCGCCTCGCACCAGGGGATGATCCGCGGCCCGATCATCGCTGCGATGTTCCACGTAGTGATACTGGAAAAAGGCCCGGCGAACGTCCGCCGGCATGGGTTGTCTGGCCGCTTCGATCAGTTGCGAACCTGTGCGATGGTATTCGCGAATTGGCAGCGCGGCGCGCATTTCCGCGATCAGCGGCAGATCGCAGTGGCGCATCCGCTCCATAAATGAATCGGCGGAGACAGCAGTAAAGTGGCCGGGCTTGCCTTCCAGCGAGAACTCGAAAAAGCGCGTTGGTGATGCCTGGTCCAGACGCGCCAAATCCGTCTCAGGCATGATGAGCCACACGTCCAGGTCCGCCAACTCATCGTCGATGCCGTAACAGATCGAACCATGCAAAACGGCGGCGGATGTTTGGGCACAAGCTTTCAGGACGGCGTGCGATTCGATAAAGCCCGGGGCAAAGTCTGCCAGCGCCGCCAACCAGCGAGCGGTCGATTCCATCGCCCGGTCATACCGGCGCATCGCCACGGACTCAAGCCAGGGCCCGCAGGTGCTGAACCACGCTTCGACCCAACGCGCGCAGATTATAGCCGCCTTCCAGCGTGCTGATGATCCTCCCGCCGCAATGCACCTCGGCTGCCTGCGCCAGCAGGCGGGTGATTTTGAAGAAACTTTCCTCGCCCAGATCGGTGTGGGCCAGCATGTCATCATGATGTGCGTCGAAGCCGGCCGAAAGCAAAAGCACCGACGGCTTGAATTCATCCAGCTTCGGCAAGACCAGCGTTTCCAGCGCTTGTAGATACTGCTCCTCCCCGCTCCCCGGCATCATCGGAATATTGAGCGTCGTTCCGCGACCGGGGCCCTCGCCGATTTCCCAATCGTATCCCGTGCCGGGATAGAGCGTGCGCGGATGCTCGTGCAGGCTGACGAAAAGGACCGATGGATCGGATTCGAAAACGGCCTGCGTGCCATTGCCGTGATGAACGTCAAAATCAACGATCGCCAGCTTCCCCACGCCGTGCTGGTGTTGGAGATAACGGGCGGCAACGGCGATGTTGTTGATGAGGCAGAATCCCATCGGTCGCTGCGGTTCGGCATGATGGCCTGGCGGACGCACGGCGGCGAAGGCGCGCGAAACTTCCCCAGCCATCACGGCATCGCAGCAGCGCAGCACCGCCCCGCAAGCCAGCAGCGCGATCTGAAAGCTCTGCGGACAAACGACGGTGTCGCCCAGATCCAGCACGCCCCCGCCGGCGGCGCAGACGTGCTTCACCAGATCAATGTGACTCCCCTGGTGGACAAGCCTGATCCATTTTTCGTCGGCCGGCTGGGGGGTCAGCTCCCGCAGCTTTAGCCCACTTTGTGGAGAGAGTTGCAGATCAAGATCGAAATCGGGAAAAGGATTGGCAGAGTCAATCAGCCCCGCGCGCCGCACCGCCAAACAGATGGCGCGGATACGATCCGGCCGCTCGGGATGGTTCGGACCGGTCAGATGTTCCACGAACCGCGGGCTGGTGCAGAAGCCGACCATGCTTTGGGTAGCTTAACACGCCGCGGTCAGCGGTTTGCGTACATCAAATTCCGCATGGCGATCCAGTAGGTATCGAACAAATAGATCGCGGACACGATCACCAGGCCGGACAGCACATAAAGGTAAGTCGTGGCGCTGGTCAATTGGAAATAGCCGCGCCCGCGCAATTGTGTGTATCCCCACACCGTGATCGCAGCGGCCAGGGCGACTGGAAGAAAATGGGCGGTGTGGTAATAGAGGGCGCGCAGGACCACGCGATAAGGCAACCGATATCCGCGATACGCCGCCTCCCAGGCGGTCAGACGGGCCGCCACGCGGATCAACAGCGATAGGGCCAAATAGACGACCGCGATTAGGGAAGCGGATACTGCGAAGTACACCCAAACCGGAAATGCCAGAGAGCGAATGATATCCGTTCGGAACCAAATCCAATGTATATAGGCCGCCTGACCCAACAGAATAGCGGCCAAACCGACATGAATGCGCGCAAAATTCGCCGCGGGCTCGATTTGCCCCCGGGACGTCATATTACGAAAAAACCGCTTGGGCCGGAAAATTATCCGGGCTGATGTACGGAAAAACCGATTCCAAAGGGTCAGACCGCTTTCCCGGTCCTCCCACGGGGGTGGTATGCGGATTTGCGGGGAGACGCTTAAGTCGATCGGCGAACCGCATTCGGGGCAATTGCCCGATTCCGGCAGGCCATTGAGCATGTACCCGCAGTTTTCGCAGAGAATGTCGGTTTCATCGGGAGCGCGGGTCATAGATCGCCTGTTATGTGCTATAATAGGAACGACCCACCAAGATTCCGAATGCCCATGAAACTGCATCGTCTCATCCTCGTGTTCGCGGCGTTGGGGGCGGTGCTGGTCGGCTGTAATCGGGATGACGGGCCGGTTTCATCATCGACGACGCGGCCGGCGGCGGGGCAGAACATCCAAAGCGGCGCGGTCGCCGCCGCGGCGGTCGAACCCGCCGCCACCCAGCCCTCCGCATCATTTTTGATTATCGATCAGCGTGAAGAATGGTTCCCTCCCACCATGCTGCGCTTGCGCGAGCATAATGGCCAGGTCGTGGCGCGGGTCTACAGCGACGACCCCACCGATGTGCTGACGGGCAAGCAGACGGTGAACTCTTACGACTTCGAGATGTCCCTGCCGCGGATCACCGAAGCGGCACAGATCGCCAACGCCGTTTGGACAACGCACGCCAAAACCAGCGATCGCGTCGACACACCGTATGGGATTTTTCTACGCGATCGCCAGCAAGTTCTGCAGCCGATGGACGCGACCGTCCGCTTCCGCGGCAAGGCGCCGCAGGTCTGGGTGATGATCCAGGGTACGTTCTGGATGTTCCGCACCAGCGACGATTCGAACGCCTATCCCCCCACGATGGTGCAGGTCAGGGGCGCGCTGCTGGCGACGGTGCCGTCGAAGTAGCGGGGTTTTCTCGATCCAATTCCTCCACACCACCACCGTCGGGGTAATTCCTGGGCAACTGCCCTTTCCAGCCGGGCAGAAGTTTGGCGGCGTCTTGCATCGGGTTTGGGCCGATCAGCCAGATTCGCGGATATTTCGCCAATTGCCGCAGGGTGGCTTCACTCGCTGGGTCGTGGAGCATCATGATCGGTCGCTGTGAATTGGGGACATAATGATCGAACGCCATATACCAGAACGCTGGTGATCCCCAAAATGAACTCGGGTAGAAGATCAGAGGGTCGTGCGGCCCGGCGCGGTTGGCGGCCAGCGCCACGTCGCGCCAATCCCCCCTTGCTCCGGGGCCTTCACGCCATCGCTCGTTGGCGAAGACGGCGGCGCTGACGACCAGAATCGCGGGGATCGACCACCCGCGCCACCCCGGCCATGGCAGCGGCTCGGCGAGCAGCGCGAAAAGCGCAGGTGTCAGAATAAATGAATATTTTGCGTAGCCGATCAGCCAGGTATGCGACAGCCCGTCATAAATCGTAAGCGAAGCAACCGTCCCGATCACCCAGAACCACCAGATCAAAAGATGTTGACGACCCCGCAAAAAAACAAGGGGAAGCACGTACACCAAGACCGCCGTGGAAATCATCAATCCCCATTCGGTATGGAAATCGAAATAGAGGTGCATCGCCGGAACAAACAAGGCGCGGAGCAGCGTAAGGGGGATGGTAGCGCGCTTGTCATACGACCAGTTCTGTTGCGTCGATAATTGCCCATGCTGCTGCCAGAACCAGGGGAACCATACCGCGATCATCAGCGCCACAGCGGCAACAAAAGTGATCAGGACACGTATACGGGCGCGCCCGCGCAAGCGCACGAGGGCATAAATGCCCAAACCCGCCAGGGCGCCGGCGGCAAAGTAATGCGTCAACGCAGTTGCGATGACCGCAAGGCCCAGCAGCGCCAGACGCCACAGCGTCGGACCATGCCATTCGACTTCCAGCATCGCCCGGCAAGTCAGCAACCCGAACAGCGCCAGGAGCGTGTACGGCCGCGCCTCCTGGCTCTCATCGATTTGCGAGATGGCCAGCGCCATCAGCGCCGCCGCGATCAAACCCGTTGTCGGGCCGCTGGTGCGACGGACCGTGTCAAACAGCAAAATCATGCCGATCAACGACATCACCACCGAGAAGCTGCGCACCGCCACGTCCCGTTCACCGAAGATGTCCATCCACCAGCGCAACAGGATGGAATAGATCGGCGGATGAACGGCCGATTGCATGTTGGTCCAGATGTGCGGCCAGGATGGGGCGCCGGCCAGTCCCATGTGCGGCGGCGGCTCCAGCAGGACGCCAGGCCGCAACTCAAAGACGCTGTTACCGCGGCCGGTCGCCAGATAATTGGCGCCCCAGAATTCATCGGGCCAAAAACTCTCGTGTTCCAGGCGGTCGCGGCGGATCATCGCACCGATCGCCAGTAAAGCGCCCAGGATCGCCCAATGGAACCAGCGCGTCGAACTTGTGGAGATCGGTTGGGCAGCGTTGGAAGTGTGCATGAGAATTCCGCTCCGCATCCTAACGACCGAGGATGTAACCGAACACACCCGGATCAAGTGGGTAGTGGGTCTGTTTGCCAGTAATTGTTTAGCGGCCGCGCTTGACTTCGACGAGCTCAGTCGAGTCGCGCGGCGTGATTCACGCGGGCAACGCCGGGCAAGCCCGGCCGCTAAACATTAAACAGACCCACCACCTAATCTCGCTGGGCGCAGCACAGAAATGCCACAGCATGCCGCTGCGGCGCGGTTTCGCGTAGATTTACAAAAAACGGACGACGCACCACGGCGTGGGCGCGGAACATCCGAAGAAATGCACCCATCGCCGGGTGCGCCTGCCGCTTTTGCCTCGCCGCTGGATTGCGGCGCAACGAAAGCGGGTGACGGATCCCGGGTGGCTCGGCTGCGCTGGCCGATGCTCCGGGGCTCCGCGTCCTTCGACAACATGAGGTCCCTCTATATTGGGTCGGGCGCCTGAAGGTTTTCACGGGTTTCGGAGAGCGCCATTTCGGCAGTCGCAATTGAAATCGCGGTGCGAGGCGGAGTTGCGATTGGTCAAATAGATTAATTTTTCAAGATATTCAGCTTCGCAAACCCAGAGCCGCAAAACATGCGGCGAAGGGTTAGTGTTCATCGGCAACAGGATTTTCCAACCGGCCGATGTCCTGGATTTCGACCGCGACGACATCACCGGACTTCAGCCATAGCGGGGGCGTGCGCGCCATCCCGACGCCTTGTGGTGTTCCCGTCAGGATGATCGCGCCGGGCCGCAGCGTCATCGTGCTGCTGAGGCTGGCGATCAGCGCCGGCACGTCGAAGATCATGTCGCCGGTTGTATTGTCCTGGACCACCATTCCGTTGAGGCTCGTCTTGAGGTGAAGATCATTGGGATTGGGAATCTGATCGGCGGTGACGATGCAAGGCCCCAGGGGGCAGAAGCCGTCGAAGCTTTTTCCCCGCGCGAACTGCCCGCCGCCCAGCGATTTCTCGCGCTGCCAGTCGCGGGCGCTGACGTCGTTGGCGACGGTGTAGCCAAACACGTGATCCAGCGCCACTTCGCGCGAGACATGCCGGGCCGTCTTGCCGATGATTACCGCAAGCTCACCCTCATAATCGACCTGATGCGTCAGCTTCGGCACGGGGATCGGATCGAATGGATTGTTCAGCGTGTTGCTCGCCTTGATGAACAGCAGCGGATGCCTGGGCAGCTCCATTTTACTTTCGGCGGCGTGCTCGCGGTAATTCAGGCCGATGCACAGAATGTCCGTCGGCACCAGCGGCGCCAGCAGCTTCTGGATCTTCAGCGTCTGATCGGTGACGCGAAACGATCCGAACAGATCACCCTCGATGCGCCGCGCCGATGCATCCGACACCTGCTCGCCCAGGTGGATCGCCCCACCGCTGAAAAAACGCACGATCTTCATGACAGGAACATTAGGAGAACGCGAGGCGGTCGGCAAGCGCTGGGCAAACGCGGCGCTTGCCGTTAAAACGGCGCGTGATGACCGCTGCCCCGCCGGCAATTCCCCAGCCTTCCGACAAATTGCGCCGTGCCGTCAACTGGTGCCTCCGCCGTCCTTTCACCACCGCGGCGATCATTTATCTGATCGTCGCCGGCTGCCGCTTCATGCTGGTGCAGGATTTTTCCGAGTGGGATCACGTCTTCATCCTGGCCGCCCGGCAACTGCGCCATGGCGGGGATATTTATAATCTTCCGGTGAATCTGCAGGAGGAGCACCCCTTCCCTTTTAGCTATCCGCCGTTCCAGGCGCTGATGGCGATCCCGTTCAGTTATCTGCCCGCGTTTTTGCCGCGGCTGGCGTGGTATCTCGTGGATGCGCTGTGCCTCGTGCTGATGTGGCGATTGGCCTGGAAAGTGAGCGGCGGTGCAAAGCTGGAAAATGTCGAACGGCCGGATTGGCGGCAGTATGCCACATGCATTCTGGGCCTGGCGTGCGCCATGCGGTTCGTTGAGGACACGCTGGAGCATCGGCAAACCGACCTGGTGATCGGCGCACTGCTGTTCGGCGGATGCCTGGCGTGGCAGCGCTCGCGTGACTGGCTGGCGGCATTTTTGTGGGGTGCCGCCGCCGCATTCAAATGCACGCCCCTGCTGCTGGCCTTATATCTATTGTGGCGCGGGCGATGGGCGCCGGCGATCTGGCTGGTGATGGTCGCCGTCGGCCTCAACCTCCTGCCGGACCTGGTGCACCGGCCCCCGCACGGCATCTGGCTGAGCCAGTGGTATACGCAAGTCGTTCGCGCCAAGAGCGATGTGGGGGCCTGGTACGTCGATCCGATCCTCAATCAATCACTCGCTGGCGCGGCCTATCGCTTCTCCGCCACGACCGCTTCGAGGGTGGGCAACGAGCTGCTGGTCGCGCCGCGCCCGCCGCGAATCCCGCAGGCGGCGCTCAAGGCGATTCTGTACGGCGCGGATGTCGCACTGGTGGCCATGACAGCATGGGCGATGGGGTGGCCGCTGCGCCGCCAGATCGATCCCGCCCGCGCAGCCGTCGAGTGCTGCGCCGTGCTGATCCTGATGCTGATGCTTTCACCGATGTCGCACAAGACGCACTTCTGCATTCTGCTGCTGCCGGGCTTAGTCGTGGCCCGCCTGGCGGTGGACAAGCGAAGCATCGTCGCGTGGCTCGCACTGATCACGTGCATCACGCTGGTCGTGGTGCTCGACCGCAGCTTCATCGGCCGGCCAGATGGGAATCTGCTGATGTGGCTGGGATCGGTCACCGCGGGATCGTTGGCACTGTGGCTGACGTGCTTGTGGCGATTGTCGCGGGAACGAGTGGCGCCAATCGAGACCTAATGTGCCGTCTGCATATCCTGCCAGCCCGCGGGAATCTGGTTATTCGGAACGCCGCGCGTCAGCAGCACCTCGCCGTCGCCGTTGGTCATATAGTGATCCCAACCGTTGGGCAGCTCGATCGTCTGGCCAGCGCCGGTTTTGTAGTCATCCAGCCCCAGCGTCGCCTGGCTGAATCCGTGCGCCGTTTCTGCCAGGACCGCTGAGCGCTGATTGTATGACTGCTGAAGCATATTGCTGATCTGCGCCTGGTTCTGGGCCAGGTGCTGCGAGAGAGTGACGGCGTTGTTGCTCTGGTTCGCATAATTCTGGACGAGCTGGGCATTGAGGCCCTGCACCTGGGACAAACCAGTCGGGGTTGATCGTCATCGATCCCATCATGGCCAGAAATAGACCCATGTCCTGATCGAGTTTGCCTTTTTCGGCTCGGAAGGCGATGGCGTCGCCATTCCAGTCATTGGGAGCGGCGGCAGAGGACTTGACCGCGCCATAGAAGTCCTCCTCCATTGTCTTGCCGTTCACCGCATACTCGAAGCGAATTCTGACGGCGTCGACAACAGCGCCGGGTCCGAATAGCGCGGTGTAATCAGCGGTCAGCACCTTCGCATATTCCGGCGAGGGCTGAACGCCGACAGCTTTCGCCTGCATCAGGTCGGGTCGAACCTTGGGGATCACCCATTGCCGCACGAATTGTTCCGGCGAAAGACGCCGTAATATTGTCTTGCCCAGATACGCGGGACCGCCTTCCCTGAATAACCCATTGGGAACGAAAAATGGCAATCTGCCATAGAGTCCCATTCCCGCCAGTCCATTCTCGTCGAGGACATAACCAGCCAGATACACGCGGTTATACGGGTCCCACGTCCAGACGACCTGCAGCGACGGCTTCCAATTCTCCGCCACGAGCATGGTCACCGCCGCAACGTTGTTAATCTGCGGGTCATGAATCGCCAGCGGCTTGAGCTTGATCATCGTGCCGGGCTGGGCCGAATCAGCGGAAGGGGCGCCATCGGCAAAAGCGCGGCATGCCAGCGAAAGCAGCAATCCACCCGCCAGAATGATGCCACCAATACCCGCGGGAATTGCTCGTATCATGCGGCCTCCGATGACGTGATTTCGCCTGCACGACGGCCGGGAAACGGAACAATAGCTTATGAGTCGTCAACAGGATTTGCAAAAGAATCTGCGTCCCTGCGTCCCGCTTTAGAAAGAAATTTTGCGGCTGCCATCCGATAACGGCTGGGGGGCATTTGATCGGCGTAACAGAAGTTATAACCGCGACAGCTCGCACCGATACAACCATCGACGCCGAACTTATTCTGTGGGGATTCCCATCCGATGGTGGCCGCGCGGGAAATCCGTTCCATTCTCGTGCTAGCGGTGTTTTTGGCACTTCTGTCCTCACCGACCTTGGCGCAGACCTCGCGCCCCGATGCGACCAGCGGCGCTGACTTGGCCGAACCGCAATCCACCCCCGCCATTTTCCAGGGCCTTGAGGTCGGCGCCTGGGGTTGGCTTTCGGCAGTCCACACATCCGACGACGGCGGTGAAGTTTACTGGAGCGGAGAAGGTTCCCTCAGCGCCACCAAATCATTCAACGGCCAGTTCGCGCTTTCCGCCCAGGGTGATTTCATCGACGCCAATAACCAGGTTCGCGGCGTGCTGGAACAAGGCTACGCCACCCTTTTGCTATCGGACCATTGGCAGACCGCGCTGACGGTGGGGAAATTCAATGCCGGCATCGGTGTGGAAGCGCGCGATTTCTGGAACCGAACCGACGCGACGACCAGCCTGATTTTTGGCGCACTGCCCCAGGATCTCGTAGGGATCATGATTACCCAACCCCTGCCCGGCACGGACATCAAGCTGCGCCCCTTCGTGGCCGAGGGAATCGAGGGCACGTTCGATTTCGGCAAAGCGCCATCCGGCGGACTGATGGTCCAATATCAACCATCTGATCAATTGAATATCGGACTGACCAACTGGATTGGGCCCGGCTATATGCCGGCCAATTGGAGCAGTTCCGATTACTACGAGGCGCCTGCCTTGAACTGGGTTGGGCCACAGATCCTCGCGTCGCCGCAGGGAATCCTCTATCTGCTGGACGCCAACGTGACGTGGAATGTGGCCACCGATCTGTCCCTGGCGGCCGAATTTGTTTATGCCGCGAACAGCGCCTCACCCCACGACATTGGCTGGACCGGATTTCTGGTGCAGGGAAATTACACATTAACTGAAAACTGGCGGCTTTTTGCTCGATGGAGTTATCTGGATGATGCCGTCGGACTGATCACGTCCGACCCCGCGGTTCATAACGAATTGAGCGCCGGCGTGGCGTATTCGCTGAACCGGCATCTGGAAGTTCGTGCCGAGTATCGCCACGATTTCTCCACGGATTATGGGGCCGACGACCTGTATTCCATCGATCTGACGTTCGGATTTTAGACCGGGGCCATCGAATGTTTCGGGGAATCTGCATCGCGGCGCTGCTGCTTTTGGCGTGGCTCTCGGCACCCGCGTCGCCCGATATCCCGGCGACGACGGCACCATCCACCCGGCCGCAGGGCCCCATCACCGGCAAAGTCCAGATCTCTTCGCTTTGGAATCTGCACAAGCCGGATTTGGCGCACGTGGTGGTCTACCTGGCTTCCAATCCCGTTCTGGATGCCGTTCCCTGCGCGGTCAACGCCGCTGAAGTGGCGCAGCGCGACAAGGCATTCGTCCCGCGCTTCCTGGTCATTGCGCGCGCCACCACGGTCGATTTTCCGAATTGGGATCACTTTGACCACAACGTGTTCAGCCGATCCAAAGCCGCGCCGGCATTCGACCTAGACCGCTACGCCTACGGAATGTCCAAATCGCGCCAGTTTCAGTCGGCCGGGGTAATCCAGGTTTTCTGCAATATCCATCCGGAAATGCGCGCCATTATTTTCGTGACGCCCAATCCCTTTTTCACGCGCGTGGATACCGATGGGAACTTCACAATTCCCGGTGTGCCGTCCGGAGAATATGACCTGGTTGTCTGGAATGATCGCTGCAAACAACAGCAGCAGCATATTTCGGTGGGCGCCGATCAAACGCCGTCGCTTTCGTTCACGCTCGAGGAAGATCGCCAGAGCATTCTCACATTCGACCCGCCGCAGAAGAATTCCTATAGCGTGGAGCGGGGCCTCAATGCCAAACAACAGCGGCTGGATCTGCCCGTCGTGCAGGAAGCTCATCCCGCGCCGCAGCCGCCCCCGCCGCCCGACTCCCAATAACAAGCGTCCCATGCGATTTCGCAGCAAACTTTTCATCGTCTGGGCCGTCATGGTGCTGCTGGTGGCCGTCGGCGGCTATTGGCCGATCCGCGGTGTGATCGCCTCGGGAATGGACCGCGTCGCCCGCCAGGCATTTTATGGAACCGGCAAGAGCCTGCGCACGCTGCAATCGCAACAATTGCTGCAACTGTCGCGCGCGGGCGAATTGATCATGAATATCCCGGAATTGCGCTCGCTGATCGCCCTGCGCAGCTCCGAGCTTGACCCGACCAATGTCGGCAGCCTCCAGGAGCGGCTGGACAGCTTCGCGCCGCTGGTTGGCGTGCAATTGATCTGCGTCCTCAACAGCCAGGGCCAACTGGTCGCGCAGAACCAGCAATCGCCTTGGGAAAATGTGGATGATCTGCGCCGATATCTCGCACATTCGACCAGCGCCCGCGCCATGCTCAAGCGCATCTATTTGAGCGGCAACGCCGCCACGCAGCAGGGGCTGTGGCTGCACGCCGGCGCGCTGTATCAGGTGATCGGATTACCTCTGGCGTTTTCCTCCGAGCACGACGGCCAACCTCCCGATATCGAAGGTGCCCTGCTCCTGGCCGCGCCGCTCACCGACGCGATGGCGGCCGATCTGGCCGAAAGCCACCAGAGCCAGGTCAGCTTCGTCGCCGATGGCCATGTCCTGGCCAGCAGCTTGCCGCCTGGATTGCGTGCGGACCTGAGTCGCGTGCTGGCCACGCTGCCCGCCGGCATTTCGGATGACTGGCAATTCCGCCTGGGCGATTCCACGTATCGTGCCGCGCTGGCGCCGATGATCGACCGAGCCACCGGCGATATCGTGGCCAGGATGCTCATCCAAAGCAGCCAGGACGATGCCTTGGCGCAACAATCCGACGTCCTGGGCAAACTGGTCAGCATCGGCCTGGTGGGCCTGCTGGTCTGCGCCTTGGCCAGCTTCCTGTTCAGCCGCGCGGTAACGCGCCCGGTGCAGACGCTGGTCGAAGCCGCGCGGCGCGTGGCCAGGGTCGATCTATCGATTGAAATTCCCGTGCGGGGCAGCGACGAGCTGGCCGAGCTTTCCCGCGCCTTCAACGACATGGTGCAGCAAATCCGCGTTCGCCATGACTTGGAAAAGCAGGTGGAAAAATCCCGGGATCTGACCATCTTCGCGGTCGCCAAGCTGGCCGAATCGCGCGACCCGGAGACCGGCGCCCACCTGGAGCGAGTCCGCAATTATTCGCGCATCCTGGCACAACACCTGGCCGATCACGGCCAATTCTCCCCCCTGATCACGCCGCAATTCGTGCACCTGATCTACCTAACCAGCCCGCTGCACGACATCGGCAAGGTGGGAATCCCCGATTCGGTACTGCTCAAGCCCGCCAAGTTGAGCGAGCGCGAAATGGAAATCATGCGCAGCCACACGGTGATCGGCGCCGCGACGCTGGATGCGGCGGCGCGGCAATTTCCCGGCGTGCAATTTGTCGAAATGGGCCGCGACATCGCCATCGCCCATCACGAACGTTTCGACGGAACAGGATATCCGAACAAGCTATCAGGCGAGCAAATTCCCCTGGCCGCCCGAATCGTCGCCGTCGCCGACGTCTACGACGCCCTGACGACCAAGCGCGCCTATAAGCCCGCTTACTCCCACGATGCCGCCAAGGCCATCATCGAAAAAGGTTCGACCACCCAATTCGACCCGCGGATCGTGGAAGCATTCATCCGTTGCGAGAGCCAATTCACGCAGATCCTGCAGCGCTACACCGAAACCCGCGCGGCGGCGTAAAATGCTTGCCAAGGCTGTGCGCGCTCTGTTCGATCGATAATCTGTGGTGCGGAAGATAGGCGCGGGATAGCGTATGTCCGAACGCAAAATCCAGAAGCTGTTTCAGAGGGCTGTTGGGCACTATCAGGCTGGGCAGCTTTCGCAGGCCGAAGCGCTCTACCGGCAAATCCTGGCCCAAGAGCCAAAGCATGCCGGCGCACTGTACGATCTGGGACTGATCGCCTATCAGACGGGTCGGCTCGACATTGCAGTGGATTTGATTCGCAAGGCTATCGCCCGCCAGCCCAATTGGCCCCAAGCCTTTAACAATCTCGCCATCGCACTGGGCCGCAAGGGTCAACTGGACGAGGCCATTGCCGCCTGTCGTCAGGCCATTGCCCTCAAGCCCAACTTCGCGGAAGCGTACAGCAATCTCGGCAATGCACTGAGGTACAAGGGTCAACTGGAGGAGGCGAGCAGGGCTTATCGCCAGGCGACGGTTCTCAAACCCAATTATCCCGAGGCCTTTAACAATCTCGGCAATGCCCTGAAGGACAAGGGGCAACTAGACCAGGCCATCGCCGCGTATCGTCAGGCCATTGTTCTTCAGCCAAATTATGCGCAGGCCCACAGCAACCTGATATTCACCATGCACTATGATCCCGGCAACGATGCGGGGATTATCGCCCAGGAAACCGGCCGCTGGAATCGCCAGCACGCCGAGCCGCTAAAAAAGTTTATCCAGCCCCATGGCAATGACGGCAATCCCGACCGTCGGCTGCGGATCGGGTATGTCTCGCCCGATTTTCGGGAACATCCGGTGGGAAGATTTTTGCTGGCGTTGCTGGCGCAACACGACAAGAGCCAGGTCGAGGTTTTTGCTTACGCACAAGTCACCGTCCCCGATGCGATGACCCAGCGATTGCGTTCATGTATCGATGGCTGGCGAAATATCGTTGCCCTGTCGGATGCCCAGGTGGCCGATCTGATCCGCCAAGACCAAATTGATATCCTCGTGGACCTGGCGATGCATTCGGCGCAAAACCGCTTGCTGGTGTTCGCGCGCAAGCCGGCGCCCGTGCAGGTGACGAACATGGCGTATCCCGGCACGACGGGGTTACAGACCATCGATTACCGCATCAGCGACCCATACCTGGATCCGCCCGGCACGAGCGATGCGAATTATTCCGAACAGACCGTGCGCTTGCCCGACACTTTCTGGTGCGATGGAGAAATGCAGAGGGATATCGAAGTAGGCCCGCTGCCGGCGGACGCGGCCGGTCTTGTGACTTTCGGGTGTCTGAACAACTTCTGCAAAATCAACGAACAAGTCCTGCAACTCTGGGCAAGGGTGATGAACAGGATGTCCGACTCCCGGTTAATCATGCTCGCGCCGGCCGGCGATGCCCGACGATGGGTGCATGAGGTATTCGAAAAGCTGGGTGTAACGGCCCAGCGCGTGGAATTCGTCAGTCATCAACCGCGCCAACTTTATTTGCAAACTTATCACCGCATCGATATCGGTTTGGATACGTTTCCCTATAACGGTCATGCGACGAGCCTGGATTCGTTCTGGATGGGCGTGGCGGTCGTGACAAGGGTGGGACGGACGGTCGTGGGCCGGGCGGGATGGAGCCAGTTGTCCAACCTGAATCTGTCCGAACTAGCGGCCCAGGACGATGATCAATTCGTGTCGATCGCGGCCGAATTGGCCGGCGATCGCCCGCATTTGTCGGCGCTTCGGCTGAATCTGCGCGCTCTTATGCAGGCCTCGGCGTTGATGGACGCACCGAAATTCGCGCAGAACGTGGAGGCGGCGTATCGCCGGATGTGGCGAACCTGGTGCGGGAAATAGCCTGCGGATTCACTCGCGCGAATGGTGAGCAGAAAT